>Ga0070698_100000971_pt1 | contig 31459 bp, 27 predicted proteins | sample KBSK1502metaG_FD_65477 | JGI IMG/M metagenome (GOLD analysis project Ga0070698, IMG submission 65477) | Corn, switchgrass and miscanthus rhizosphere microbial communities from Kellogg Biological Station, Michigan, USA - KBS K1-50-2 metaG | ecosystem: Host-associated > Plants > Roots >...
GAGCGCGCCTATGGGCTGCTGGTCGATGCGATGCGGGAGACGGGAAAGATGGCGATCTGCTGGTTTGTGCTGCGCCGCAAGCGGTACCTGGCGGCGTTGCGGCCGCAGGGCCGGCTGATGGTGCTGACCACGATGTTCCACGCCGACGAAATCCTCCCCACCGCCGAGTTTGAACCCGCGAAGCCGGCCGACTTGAGGAAGAACGAACGCGAGATGGCGTCGCTGTTGATCAACATCCTCTCCGGTCCCTTCGAGCCCGAGCGATATCCCGATCAGTACCGCCAGCGGCTCAACGCCCTGATCGAGGGCCGGGCCGCCTCGGCGCGCCCGGCGGCGATCGAGCTGCCGACGGCCACGGGCGTGCAGGACCTGATGTCGGCGCTGCGGGCCAGCGTCGAGCAAGCGCGGCTGGGGTCGAAGCGCCGCGGCAAGCCAGCGGCGCGGCGCAAGCGAAAGAGCGCCTGAGGCTCCGTGCTCCCGGGTCAGCGACCGGCGACGCTTGCGCTGTAGGAGACCCAGGGACCACGCCGACCGCCGTGGCGGTCGTAGAAGCGCTGGGCGTCCTGGTTGTCGGCGGCGGTGACCCAGTCGAGCCGGGCGTAACCGTGCGCCGTAGCGTAAGCCAGGCTAGCGTCGAAGAGCGCCGCTCCGACGCCATGATTGCGGACGGACGGGTCGACAAAGAGGTCGTTCATGACCAGGATGCGATCGGCAAGCAGCGTGTCGAGACAGGCGTAGAGGCTGGCGAAGCCTTGAAGCCGCCCGCCCGCGTCGGCCACCAGCTGCACCCCGCGCCCCGGATCCTGCTCGAGGAGATCGAGCAGGGCCTCGATTTTCGAGCCGGCAGGGAAGGGGGTGCGGTAGAAGGCGAAATAGCCCTTGATCAACTCGAGCAGCTGTGGGCGATCTTCAGGTTCGGCCGGACGGACGACCATCGCGCCAGCCTAGCATCACTCTGATGACATCTACAGCGGGAAGGATGCCGCTCGGTCACGCGCAGATCGCCGGCATGGCGACCGCGGTGCCGCCGATCACGGCGACCGTCGACGAGGTCTGGGACGCGCTCGGCTTGGCACGCGGGCGGCGGATGCCAAAGCTGCAGGGTGAGGAGGGGACGCGGACGCGTTACTTCGCCGAGCCGCTTACGTCGCTGATGGAGCGGCGCACCCAGAGCCAGCAAACGGACGCCTATCTCGAACATGCCCGGGTGCTCGCCCGGCGAGTGTGCCGCACGGCGCTGGAACGAAGCGGCATCGCCCCCACCGACATCGGCCTCGTGATCGGAGTGTCCTGCACCGGCGTCGTCCTGCCATCGCTCGACGCCGAGCTCATTCCGTTGATCGGCCTCCGACCGGACGTCGCCCGCCTGCCGATCACCGAGCTCGGATGTGGCGGCGGCGTCGCGGGCCTGGCGCGGGGGCTCGATTACCTGCGGGCCTACCCCCAGCGAAGCGTGCTGCTGTTCGCGGTCGAGATCCCGTCGCTGACCTTCCAGCCCGACGATCACTCAGTCGACAACCTGGTGGCGGCGCTGGTCTTCGCTGACGGCGCCGGGGCGGTCGTCCTCAAAGCGGGTGACGGCGTCCCGGGCTGGACGCTCGAGCACGCCGGCACGGTCCTGGTACCGGATGGCGCCCGACATCTGGGCTACGAGCTGCGAGACGGTGGACTTCGCGTGATTCTCAGCCGCGAGCTTCCGGATGTGGTGGAGAGGCACCTGCGCGGCGCGGTCGAGACGTTCCTCGAGGACGCCGGCCTCCGTGTGGCGGACCTCGACGCCGTTGCCGCGCACCCGGGAGGCCCTCGCATCGTCGACGCCATCGACCGCGCGCTGGACTTGCAGCCGGACGCGCTCGCCACCTCGCGATCGGTATTCGCCGGCAACGGCAACGCGTCGAGCGCTGGCATCTTCTTCGTGCTCGAGGAGATGCAGCGCGGCGGAACACACGGTCGGGTTTTGGCGATCGCCTTTGGTCCGGGGCTCTCCATCGAATTGGCGCTCATGCGGCTGGCGTGAGCCCGGGTCGGTACGCGGCGGTCTTGCTCGCGTTTGGTACGCAGCGCGGTATCGAGCTGCTCTACTCCGCGCGAAACGAGCGATTGATCCGAGGCCGCCAGCCATCCGCGCCCCAGGCCGGCAGGTCGATCTTCAAATGGATCGCCCTGGTCAATATCGGCCTCTTCACCTTGCCCGCACTCGAGCGATGGTGGCGCGGGCGCCCGCCGCCTCCCGCGATCGCCGCGGCCGGCTGGATCGCGTCGGTGTCCGCGCTCGCCCTCCGCCTCAGCGTGCTGATGAGTCTTCGTGGGTCATGGACGGTGCGCGCGGTGGTGCCGAGCGACGTGCGCATCGTCGACAGCGGCCCCTACCGGTTCATTCGCCATCCGAACTACCTCGCGCTCGGCCTCGAATTCCTCGGCCTGCCGCTGATCGGCGGCGCCTACGCCAGCGCCCTCGGGCTCGGTCTGGCCAATGCCCTGCTGCTTCGCCGGCGGATCATCGAAGAGGACGCGCTGCTGATGGCGATCCCTGGCTACCGTCAACGGATGGCGGACAAGCCCCGCTTCCTGCCGCGCCTGGTCAGCGGCCGCTGAACATCCGGATCCACTCCCGCGGCGTCACGCGGTTGAAGCCCCAGTAGCCGAAGCCGATCCCGAGCAACGTCGGCAGCGTCTGCGGAGCCCGTTCGTGGCTGCGCATGGCGCGCTCGACCAATGCCTGTGTGCGGCTGAGCCGGAGGAATAAGGCCGCGACGCGTCGTGGATCAGTCGTCAGTCGCCGGTGCGCCCGCCGGTAGGCAGGCTCCGGGTTCGGGGTGTCGAGCGCGGCCGCAAAGGCGCGCGCCTGGCGCAAGCCGGCGGCCACGCCCTCTCCAGTGATGGGGTCGGTGAACCCCGCCGCATCGCCGATCAGAAACACGCCGGCTTGGGCAACTGTCGTCGCGCGGTACCAGAACGGACCCACCGCCGAAACGGGACCAACCAGGTCGGCGTTGCGCAGCGCCGGGCGCAGCGTCTGCGCGATTTCCCGGTAGCGCGACTCGAGCCGGCCGCCGAACTCACGCATACGATCCTGGTAACAGAGCAGTCCGACCATTCGCTGGTTGCCGGCAACCGGGCCTTCGTAGACCTCGAGGCCACGGTCGAAGGTGATCCGCACCCAGGGGTCGACGGGCGTATCCATCGCCCAGTGGGCGACGATGCCGTAGCGGTGGGGCGGTCGCGGTCCAACCGTCCTGCCCAGGCGATGACGAAGCGCGGAACGCAAGCCGTCGGCCACGGCAACGAAGCGGGCTCGCACCTCGCCGGCCGTAGTGATCACCGTCGCCAGCCCGGTGGCGTCCGTTCTGACCTCGCGCGCGTGGGTTTGCGGGCAGAACTGGATCTGCGAATGCTGGCTCAGTGCGTCGGCCAGGCGCGCATCGAAGGTGAGTCGCCGGATCCCGAGGCCCGCCCGCTCGCCGTCGTGCTCGGGAAAGGGCACCGCCACCGATGGTTGCTCGGCAAGCCCGAATTGGATGCCCTGAAGTGGCGGCGCACCGCCGGATACGACATCATTCTCTAAGCCGAGTTCACGCAGTGCCGGCCGACCGCCTGGCATCAGCCCTTCACCGCACGGCTTGTCGCGTGGAAAAGCCTCCTTGTCGAAGATGATCACCCGACGGCCACCTCGCGCGGCGAAGAGCGCGGCAGCGGCTCCAGCGGGCCCGGCGCCAACCACCGCGACATCAGCGTCGAAGGTTTGCATCACTCCGTCAGCGGCAGCTCGCCCAGGCGACTTCGCCATCCCCCGTCGTCGATGAAGGAGAGGAAGGCATGCTCAACCGAACCCAAGCGCTTGTCTCGCGCGTAAACCATGTGCCACTGCCGCCGCAGCGGAAAACCGACGACCGCGAGCTCCGTCAGCAGTCCGAGCCGGATTTCCATCGTGACGGCATGGCGGGAGATGATGGCGACACCGAGGCCTCGGGCGACAGCGCGCTTGATCGCCCCGTTGCTGGCCAGCTCCATGACCGTGCGGACGGGCCGGCCGGCTCGACGCAGCGCTCCCTCGGCGGTCTCGCGGGTACCCGACCCTGGCTCGCGCGTGATAAACGGTTCTTCGGCGAGGCGTGCGATCGAGATCCGCTTCGTCTCCGCCAGGGGATGGCGCGAGGCGGCGATCGCGATCAGTTCGTTGGGCAGGAAGGGACGGGTGGTGAGCGGGATCGTCGGCCGCGGCCAGAGCCGTCCGACCACGACGAAATCGGCCTCGTTGGCGATCAGCCGGTCGTAGACATGCTGCCGGTTTCCGACGTCCAGGCTCACGTCCACGTCTGGATAGGCCTCGCGGAATGCGCCCAACACGTCGGGCAAGACGTAGATACCAACCGTGGTATCGCCGGCCAATCGAAGCAGGCCACGACGGAGGCCGTGAAGCTCGTCGAGGGCACGACCGGCCATCTCGAAGTCGGCGATGATGCGGCTGGCGTGCTCGTAAAGGAGCGTGCCGGCACTGGTGAGATGAATGCGGCGACCGATTTCCTCGAAGAGTGGCGCCGCCACCGCGGCAGAAAGCGCCTTGATCTGATGTGAGACTGCAGGCTGGCTGAGGTGCAGCGCCTCGGCCGCCCGAGAGAAGTTGTGGTGGTCCGCCACCATCTTGAAGATGCGGAGCTGATGGACCGTGACCCGCGAGTCGAAGCCTGCCGCCAGCGGCGATCGCATTGTCCGCCCGCTCCCACTCATTCGTTCAGCTTATCGTGGACATTCAATGTCTGTATTGGACTGCATAGCACTGTCGCTGGTAGCCTGCGGGCAGGAGCGACATGCACCCAGCTGTCAATGCGCGCCGGCCGATCTTCGTTGCCATCGGAGGGGACAGTGGAAGCGGGAAGTCCACGCTGACCGCCGGTTTTTACCGCATCTTTCCGAAAACCCGAATCACCAGCCTGTGCCTGGACGATTACCACAGCCTGGATCGCCGGGAACGAGGGCTGGTCGGCATCACGGGACTCAACCCGCGCGCCACCGATTTCGCCCTGATGGAGAATCAGCTGCTCGCGCTCAAGCAGGGTCGGACGATCAGCAAGCCGGTCTATGACCACCGCAAGGGAACCTTTGGGCCCAAGGAAGAACTCCGCGCCCGGGACGTCGTGATCGTCCAGGGCCTGCATCCGTTTCTCGTGTCGGGGATCCGAGGGCTCTTCGACCTCAAGGTCTGGCTCGATCCTGAGGAAGACCTGAAACACCGGTGGAAGGTCCAACGCGATGTCGCCAAGCGCGGCTACACCGAGGAGGCCGTGCGCAAGGAGATCGAGGCGCGCCGGCCGGACGTGGCGAAGTACATCGCCCCGCAGATGCACGATGCCGATCTGATCGTGCGCTTTTATCAGCCCGAAGGCGGTGAAGACGACGCGCATCTCAACGTTCGAATCGTGCAGCGGGCCACGCTGCCGCGGCTCAACCTGGACGGCTTATTGAACGAGACTGCCAATGGGCTGCGTGTGTCGATGACGAAGGAGAACGGGACGAGCGCGGAGATCCTCGAGATCGATGGCGAGATCGATTCTGAAACCGCGGCCGGGCTGGAAGACCGGATATGGGCGCACATGGACGGCCGCCATCAGCACATGCGGCACCTCGCACCAGACCAGCTCGGCGCTTTTACGGACGGCTTCCTGCGCTCCCATCACAGCGATCCCCTGGCCCTGACGCAGCTGCTGCTGGTCCATCGCATCCTGAGCGCGAGGAAGTCACTGTTGCTGAAAGTCCCGCTCAGCCTCCACGAGTCGCTCATTCATCGGGAAGAAGTCGCCGAACTCGCCCATGAGCACGAGCACGTTTAGGTCCAGCGCGGGTGCCCTGCGGCGGCATCTTCTCCGCGGTCGGCGAGCCAGGTGCCTGGGTCTGGCTCCCGGATTTCGCGTCTAAGCTGAGTGGGGTGCAGGGGACGTGGCCATTGACCTGGTCGTGACGGCGCGCACGCTGGTGCAGGTAGGCAGGGGCATCCTGGCCGCGGACGAGACCCCCGGGACGATTGGCAAGCGCTTCGAGGCCCTTGGCATCCCATCAACTGCGCAGACCAGGTGCGCCTATCGAGAGTTGCTCGTCACCGCGCCAGGACTGCAGGAGGTGATCAGCGGCGTCATCCTGCAGGATGAGACCTTCCGCCTGGTGACCTCGAGCGGCCTGCCGTTTCCGCAGGCGGTGAACCAAGGGGGGATGCTTCCTGGCATCAAGGTCGACACCGGAGCGAAGCCACTGGCGAAAGCGCCGGGGGAGAAGGTCACCGAGGGTCTTGATGGTCTTCGCGAGCGTATCGCCGAATACGTCGAGCTGGGCGCTCGCTTTGCCAAGTGGCGCGCCGTCATCACCATCGGCGACGGCATCCCGACTCGTGCCTGCATCGCGGCGAACGCCCACGCGTTGGCCCGCTACGCCGCGCTCTGTCAGGAGGGCGGCCTCGTCCCGATCGTCGAGCCCGAGGTCCTCATGGATGGCGGTCACAGTCTCGAGACGTGCTTTGCGGTGACCGTGACGACGTGGCGCGCGGTCTTCGCCGAGCTGGTCGAGCAGGGCGTGTCGCTGGAAGCGATGGTGCTGAAGCCCAGCATGATCCTGCCGGGAAAACAGCATTCAGCCCAGGCGACCATCGATGAGGTCGCTCTGTCAACGGTGCGGGGACTTCGCCAAACCGTTCCGGCCGCCGTGCCCGGCATCGCCTTCCTCTCGGGCGGCCAGAGTCCGCAGCTCGCCACTCGCCATTTGCAGGCCATCAGCGCCGTCGGCCCGCAGCCGTGGCAGCTCACCTTCTCCTACGGGCGGGCACTCCAGGACGAGGCACTGTCGGCATGGAAGGGAGAGGCACGTAACGTCGGCCAAGCCCAGGCGGCCCTGCTCCATCGCACCCGCCGCGTGGCGGCGGCGAGGAGCGGCGCCTACAGCCCGGCGATGGAGGCGGGCGATGCCAGTGATTCGCAACGCTAATCCAGTGCATTAGTTTGATGCACTGGACATCATGACGAAGTGGTGCTAGTTTCAGGGAGAAGATGAGCGAAAAGCGTTCGGTTCGCGAAGCCTACCGTGCCGGAGTCCAGGACTACCGCAAGACCTATTACGACCCGGACTACGAGCCGAAGGACACCGACATCCTGGCCGCCTTTCGGGTGACACCGCAATCCGACGTGCCGGTGGAGGAGGCGGCCGCCGCGGTAGCCGCTGAGTCCTCGACCGGGACCTGGACCACCGTCTGGACAGACCTGCTCACCGACATGGAGCGGTACCGCGGCCGCTTCTACGCGATCGAGCCGGTGGAGGGCAACCCCGAACAAATCATGGCCTACGTCGCCTACCCGCTCGACCTCTTCGAGGAGGGCTCGGTCGTCAACATGATGTCGTCGATCGTCGGCAACGTCTTTGGCTTCAAGGCGATCCGCGCCCTCCGCCTCGAGGACCTACGGTTGCCGGTCGCCTACCTCAAGACCTTCCCTGGCCCGCCGCACGGGATCCAGGTGGAGCGCGACAAACTGAACAAGTACGGCCGGCCGTTGTTGGGCGGCACCATCAAGCCGAAGCTCGGGCTGTCGGCCAAAAACTACGGCCGCGCGGTGTACGAGTGCCTGCGCGGCGGGCTCGATTTCACCAAGGATGACGAGAACATCAACTCGCAGCCTTTCATGCGCTGGCGGGACCGCTTCGAATTCGTGATGGACGCGGTCCGCAAGGCCGAGAGCGAAACCGGCGAGCGCAAGGGCCACTACCTCAACGTCACCGCCGGCACCATGGAAGAGGTCTACAAGCGTGCCGAGTTCGCCAGGTCGCTGGGCGCGCCGATCATCATGTCCGACTTCCTGACCATGGGCTTTACGGCGCACACCTCTCTCTCGCTCTGGTGCCGCGACAACGGGGTGCTGCTCCACTGCCACCGGGCCCTGCACGCCGTCATCGACCGCCAGAAGAACCACGGCATCCACTGGCGCGTACTCGCGAAGTGGCTGCGGATGGCGGGCGGCGACCACGTCCATAACGGGACGGTGGTGGGCAAGCTGGAGGGCGACCGCCGCGCCACGATGGCGATCAACGACCTGCTGCGCGAGGACTTTGTTCCCGCCGACCGGAGCCGCGGAGTCTACTTCGACCAGCCCTGGGCTTCCCTCCCCCCGGTGTTCCCCGCGGCCTCCGGCGGCATTCATGTCTGGCATATGCCTGCCCTGGTCTCCATGTTTGGCGACGACGCCGTCTTCCAGTTCGGTGGCGGGACGCAGGGACATCCGGGGGGGAACGCGGCCGGCGCCTCGGCCAACCGAGTCGCCCTCGAGGCCGTCGTCCAGGCACGCAACGAAGGCCGCGACCTGGACCGTGAGGGTAAAGACATCCTGGAGCGGGCCGCCCAACGTTCCTCCGAGCTGCGCGAGGCGCTGGCCCTGTGGAAGGAGGTCAGCTTCGAGTTCGAGGGCGTCGACCGACTCGACCCGGTGCGGGCATGAAGGCGGAAACCTTCTCCTACTTACCGACGCTGACGACCCAGCAGGTTCTCCAGCAGGTCCACTATCTGCTCCAAGAGGGGCTGGTGCCGGCCATCGAATATACCGAGAGGCCGACGGCCCGCGACCATTACTGGACGATGTGGAAGCTCCCCCTCTTCGAAGCCCGAGCGGCGGAGGACGTGCTCGCCGAGATCGAAGTCTGCAAGGCGGCCAACCCGCGCGCCTACATCAAGCTGATCGGCTACGACCGGCGACGGCAGACGCAGGCGGTCAGCTTCGTCGTCGAGCGGCCGTAAGAACCGTGCTTAGGCACCCCCCGGCGGATGGCCTGACAACGCGAGAAGTCGAGGTCCTGCGACTCGTCACCGGCGGCCTCACGAACCGGCAGCTGGCCGAGGCGCTCGGCATCAGCACCCGGACCGTCGACGCCCACCTTCGATCCGTGTACGCGAAGTTGGGCGTCAAATCGCGTAGCGCCGCGACCCGCTGGGCCGTTGAGCACCACCTCGTCGGCGACATCGGCGTCCGATGGGATGCTGCGCGTTAGAGGTCGGGCTTTTTCGTCTCGGCAGCGGCTTCCGCGTTTCGCTCGGCACGCTTGGAACGCGACGGCGCCGTGGCGGCGTCGGCGGGCTCACTCGGGACGGTCACCTGCGTCGGAGGTAGCTCGTGCGCACGGCCCGGTAGGCGTGAACTGACCAAAGTGCGCCAGCGGGTCGTACGGTCGGCCGCCGCCTTCGCGGCCCCCGAAAGTTGGCGAATCGCGGCCTGCCGCCGTGCGTTGCCCCGTTCCCGGTCGCCCAGGTAGGCGATGGCGGCTCCGGCCACGGCGGCAACCCCGAGCCACAGCCGGCTCACACCCGTCTTCGCGCGCAAATTTTTCAGGTCTTGTGACTTCATAGCATGTCCCCTTGCAATCTCATGCAGTAGCGACCCGTGAACTCCTATTAGGGTATCCCATAGCCGTCTGGCTCGACCGGCTGCGGACGAACTTGATCAGGCCTTCTTCGACCCGGTCACGGCCAGCTCGCCGCGCACTTCCTCGAAGCTGACGCCCTGCTTCCAGTAGGCATCGAATGCCGTCTTCAGCACCGTGGCCAGCGAGGGATGCTCCACCACCATCATGGTGAGCTCCATGGTGCTGGCCGCGATCGGGTCTTGCATCCCGAACATCACGATGGTCTCGTCGATGATGACCAGCTTCAGAGGAAGCTCCCGAACGAAGCGCGCCTGCTCCCCCTGCTCGATGAAGCGGCGCACGCCATCCGCTACAGACGGATCATCGAAAACGGAAAACTCGTAGATGCTTCGCGCCACGTGGTTGCGAACGACGGCGAGGCCCTCGATGTTCTCCTGCGGCGGCTTAGCGTAGGGCGGCTTGGTGAAGATCAGGATCTCTCGCTTGATCGACGACTGAAGCTCGTCGAAGCGGGCGGTGATCGCGCCAGGATCGCGCAGCACCTCGATGTACTCGAGCGGGTCGGTGTGCTCGCGCCCGGCAACGAAGGCCGCCGTCAGCGCGCGCACGGTCGCCGCCGCACCTTGCTCCAGGCTGTGCAGCTCCTCTCGGCGGGTGGTCATCAGCAGCTCGAGGGCGAGCGATGGCTCCGTGGCGGCGTATTTCACGACGCTTCCCGGTCGCGCCGCGGCCAGGCCCTTCTGAACCAGGCTGCCGAGCACGTCGTAAATCCGCTGCCGGGGGAGGGCGGCGACCCGAGCCACCTGGGCCGCGGTAAAGGAGTCGCGCCCGGTCAGGGCGATATAGGCGCGTGCCTCGTAACTTGTCAGCCCGAGGCGGACGAGCTGCGTGACGGCTGGCCCTGGCTCCACTCCCGGACAGTAGCGAACCACCTGCCGTGGTGTCAACCGGTGGCAGGGGCAAAACGCCGCGCAAATCCCATTGACACCCCTGTCGGTGGTGTGTTATACCGCCGAAATAAGCTACCACGACGCGTGGTGGCGGGGTAAGGTCGGGCGGGGGAAGGTCGGGCGGGGCCGGCGAGCGAGGCCGGCGTTGGCGGAAGGGAGGACCCCATGGTGCGGGCGGAGACCTCTCCGGTGGCGAGATTCGCAATCGCCGGACTGACCGCGCTCCTCCTGCTGGCTTCGTTCAGCCTTCGGCCCGCGTCGACAGCGGCCCTGCCCCTTCCCACGTTCGGGAACCCAACCATCAGCGGCATCCAGGGATTCGGCTTCGAACAGGACCTGCGCCTGGACACCCGCGGCCGCGTCTACACCAGCGTCCCCGGCAGCCTCGGTTCCAACATCTCTTATGCCTGGCGCTCGCTCGACGGCGGCCAGAGCTTCAAGTGGATCCCGGCGGCGACCCAGCCGATCGGCAAGCTGCCGATGTGCAATGGCGGCGGCGATACCGAGCTCGCCACCGATTCCGCCGACCGGCTCTACATCAACGACCTCGCGCTGGCCAACTACGGGACCGCGCGCTCGGACGACCAGGGCCGCACGCTGACCGCGTTGCCGACCTGTACCTCTGTGTTGACGGCACCCGACGACCGACCGTGGTATGCGGTCGATGGCGATCCGCTGAACGGCGGCTCGATAACCCTGGCCTACAACGTCGCGCCCAACGCCACGCCACTCTCGCTTGGCGCGTGCACCGCGGCCAACGCGGCCCTCAGCAACAAACTCGTCCTCGCGGGCTCTCCGTTGCCGGCTGCCCCGCAGACCGCCGGGCTGCAGTTCGGTGCTCCCCAGGTGCTCACGCAGGGATGCGATGAGGGGATCATGGGCAACGACGAGGTCTTCACCTACGGGTCGGTGACACAGGTCTTCGTCATGCACAACAACGATGCCCTCAACCAGATCCGCATGGGGCGGTGTGACGTCGTCCCGGTCACGCTGACGACGCCGACCGGATACGCCAACTGCGTGGACAAGCCGATCTTCAGCGATGTGCACACGGTCAACGGCGGCGACTTCCCGACGCTGACGATCGACCGCGCGGGCAATCTCTTCACCGTCTGGGAGCAGGCGCCCTGTGGCCCCTGCCCCAGCAGCATCACCGGCGACACCCTCCTCTACTACTCGGTGTCGGGCAACAGGGGCGATATCTGGTCGACGCCTCGCCAGCTCCCAACGGCTGGATTGCACACCAACGTCTTCGCCTGGCCGGCCGCCGGCGACTCGGGCGCCGTCGACGTGGCCTGGTACGGCACGGTGGCCCAGCCCACGTTTCCGGGGAATGGTCCGTGCTCGGTCAACGGAGACTGGGGCCTCTACCTGGTCCAGTCCCTGAACTTTACCGGTGCGAATCCTGCCTGGACCCCACCGATCCTGGCCAGCGAGCACTTCGTCCATCGCGGCAGCATCCAGACACTGATCGGTGGGCAGACCGGGGACCGTACGCTCGGGGATTTCCTGCAGCTGCGCATCGGCCGTCAGGGCGAGGCGAATATTTCTTACGCCGACTCGAACAGCGGTACCGAGGCACTGGCGGCGCAGGGGATGTTCGTGCAGCAAAACGGCGGCTCGAGTGTTTTCGCCGACGTGCCTATCGTGCACGGCGCCCCCGTTCGCATCAACTCCGTGACGGTTGGAGGGCACGCGGCCACGCTCGACTCGGCCGGGATCAGCTCGCTCAACCAGCCGAATCTTGAAATCCTGGGCTCACAAATATCGATGTCGGGTGACCTGAAGCAGTACCAGGTCAAAGCTCTGGTCGCCGATCTGAGGAGCCTGGCGCCCGCCCCCGGCGCGCAGGGCACGACGCTCGTGTGGAACACGCAGTGGAAGGTGCTGTCGAGCAGCGACCCGCACGGTGGCGCCTACTTCCATGCCTACATGGAGTCCGTGGCCGGCGGGCCACCGACCTTCTGGGTTGGCCAGAACGCGCTCGAGTTTACCGGCAGCATCACGCTTACCTACCCGGGGTCGACGCAAGTCACGGGCTCCTATACGGCGACGGCGCCAGGCCTGATCACGATCAACGTGCCGGTCGACGCCGTCAAGGAGCCGGACCCTGTCAGCAGCCTGCTCTACAGCGTCACGACCGCCAGCATGACGCTCAATGCCAACGCCGAGGCCGTGCCCAACCTGTTTGGTGCTGGCATCGGCGGCAATCTCTTCGACCTGGTTGACGTTGCCCCGTCGTATGACTTCAACCCTGCTGTGCCTACCCCGCCATTTCAGACCTGCCACGAAGCCGATGGGGATGGAACTGTCAACGGCCGAACCTCGGGCACCGCGCATTTCCACTTTGATCGCGACGGGTGCGAGGGGGACGGCGCCACGGAATCCGTCGACGAGCAAGACCCCGGATCGGGAACTGATTTCCACTCCACCTCGATAACGTCGGCGATTTTTGACGACGTCGCTCACGCCGTGACAATCGTGGGCGACGGCACCGACAACGGCAACCCGGTGACGTTCACCATGGTCGCCGTCGACAACGGCTTACTACCCGGCGTCTTCAGCGTGATATTGAGCGACGCCTATGCGGTCAGCGGCACGCTGCTCAGCGGCAGCATTCAGCTCCAGTAAGGAGGGAAACTTCATGGCTCGCCCCAGGTTCGCGTTTGTTGCGGTCGGCGCCCTCGTGCTCGCCACCGTGGCGGTGGCGACGCCAGCGAGACCCATTACCGCCGGCGCCGCGTCGTCCATCGGCTTCGAGACCCCGTCGGTCGTCGATCCGATCCATACCAACGGCGAGCCGGACATTGGCATCGATTCGCAGGGCCGCGTCTTCGTCAGCGGTCCGACCGGAACCGGGACCCAGCGGAGCACCTGGTTCGGATCGCTGGACGCTGGCCACACGTTCCGAGTCATGACGCAAAAAGTACCGGCATCCACCGCGTTTGGAACCGCGGCTCCTGCGCCAGGCGGTGGCGACACCGACATCAATTTCGACCGCAGCGGCAAGCAGTACTTCGCGGATCTCTACGCCCTCTCGTGCCTGCGCGTAGCAGTCACCGGGCCCACGAACTCGGGGGCCACCGACCAGGAAAACGTCTATCCGGGCGGATGCGCCGGCTTCCCAGGAGCCGACCGGCAGTGGCTGGCCGTGTATGACCCTGCGCCTGGCACGCCGAATACATCCGCATACAAGACGGCTGGAGGCCAGACGCCGCTGATCTACCTTGAGTTCAACAACCTCGTCGGCCCAGGTCCTAACGGCGGTGGACAGTGGAACAAGAGCACCGACGGGCTCATCTACGTCAATGCGACCGGTGATGAGATTCCCGCCGTCTCGGGCGGAACCGTGCCGCTCGGCGCCATCTATTCACCGTTTGGCGCCGACGGCTACCCGGCCATCGATCAAGTCACGGGCAAGGTCTTCCAGGCAGCCGGGTGTACGACTGCGGCCGGCTGCGCCTCCAATGGCCTGTTCTTGAACATCGGGACACCAGACTCGAGCGGCACGCTCCACTTCCTCGACGCCACAGGTATTGGTCAGGACCTTACGAAGCTGATCAAGATTGCCGATACCCCTACCGGTTCACCGGATACGCTCTTCTCCGTCCTGTCGATGGACAGCGCACGGAACCTGGTCGTCGTCTGGTGCATCAGCCCCAACAGCGGCGGCACCCCAGGGCAACGGCAGGTCTTCGTCAGCGCCGCCAGTGCAGCCAGCGGATGGACCCGTTGGACCGCGCCGGTCCAGGTGAGTGACGGCTCGACCGCGACTGGCGATGCCGTCAACGTCTTCCCATGGATCAAGGCTGGAGGCCCGGGTCGTGCCGACGCGGTCTGGTACGGCTCCGACAAGAATGTCGATCCCAGCAGCCAAAACAATCAGTCTTGGAACGTCTTCATGAACCAGGTCGTCTTCCCGACTGACTCGACCGGCGCCATCACCGGCAAGACGCCCACCACCTCTCTGGTCAAGGTCACGCCTCATCCCATGCACTACAACGACATCTGCCTGATGGGATCGGGCTGCATCACCAGCCAGGGCAACCGTAACCTGGCCGACTTCTTCGTGGTCACGATCGACAGTACCGGCGCTGCGGAGATCGTCTATGACGACACCTCGAACGGCCTAATTCAGACTGCCCCGGGGTTCACAACGCCACCGGGCTCAGGGCTGGTGGACCATGCAGGTGCCGGCGTGATCACCATCGCCCGCCAGTCCTCCGGAATAGGCTTGTTCGGCCAGCCGGTGTCGGGACCATCGAATGTGCCAGTCAGCGGTCTCAGCGATCCGTCGGGCGACGCCCTCTCCCCGGTCATCGGCGGTACCAATCAGCAAGGCATGGACATCCGGTCCAGTCAGTTGCAACTCTCCTCCGATGGTCAGACCCTGAACGTGACGATGCAGGTCGTCGATCTATCGAACCCCGCCGCGACGGCCGCGGCGCTGCTCGCCGCCAACTTGCAGTACGTGACGCGGTGGCAGATGGGGAACACCATCTACTACGCGTCGATGGAAAACACTGCCGCCAACACGCCGAGTTTCTACGCGGGGGCAGCCCAGAGCATCGACCTGTGCTCGGTCTCGGCGTGCTTCCCACACGTCCTCACCTACCCGGAACCGGGCGCCGGGACGTTCACCGGTAAAACCGAGACCGGCACAATCACGTGCCCGGCCACACCGTCCGCGACGAGCCCGTGCACGCTCACGATCAACGTGCACGTCGCGGATGTCGGGGGACCAACCGCGAACAGTCTGCTCGAGGAGGTCGGCGGCTACGCGCTGGCCGCCGCCGCCCAGGAAGGGGCCGAGACCAACGCCACGGCCGAGTCGGACACCGTACCGCTCGAGATCGACGGCGTCTGCTGCTACAACTTCAAGGCGTCGGTCCAGAACGGCCCGCCGCCCGCCTGCCACGAAGCGGATGGGAATGGCGATATCCACTCGGCCAACTCGGGCAAGGCCAGCTTCTCGATGGACAAGGACCACTGCGAGGACCTGGACAACGAGGACGTCCACGCCCAGGACTCGAGTGCCGGGATGAATTTCCAGTCGACGCAGATCCTGTCAGTCATCTTCAATGACGCGGCCAGCAGCGCGACGCTGCTTGGCAACGGCACGGACAACGGCAACACGGTGACGTTCACCGCAGTGGCTGTCAACGGCGCGGCGGGAGTCGGAACTTTCAGCCTGACCCTGAGTGACGGCTACACGAACAGTGGAACGCTGCTCGACGGCAGCATCCAGCTTCAGTAGAGAGGAGGAACAGAACGATGAAGACTCCGTTTCGTAAGACCGGCGTTGCCGTCCTTGCGGTCGCGATGGTGACGCTACCCGCGGCCGTGATCACGGCTCCCGCGAGCGCGGCCGGTGGCCTCGGGTTCGGGGCCCCGTTCATGCTGCCGAACCCGGCGCTGAACAACACGTTGATCTTCGGCGTGCAGGACGTGGAGCCCAGTGTTCGGGTCGACACCCTGGGCAATGTCTTTCCCGGAGCCATCCGGGGTGTCCCGGCCGGCGTCGACGTTTGGCGCGTCTCGGCGCCCTACGGGAGCGCCAATGTGACCTACCTCGGATCGCCGGACGGCACGCCTCCGATTCCGGGGCTGGGCCCTCCTGGGGTGGCGTCGGGAGGCGGCGATCTCGACATCGCCAGCAGCTGCGAGACGAACCTGTTGAACGTCAGCAGTCTCAACCTGGCCAGCACCGAGAACTTCAACTCCGCCAACCAGGGGACTAACTTCGACATGACGGCCCCGTCGTCCAGCGTCTACACCGCGGTGGATCGGCAGTGGTACGACAACGACGGACCGCTCACCGTCTACCAGAGCGTGCACGATGTGGCCGCGAGCAATGCCATCGTCGTGACCCGCTCCATCGATGGCGGACTCAGCTGGGCGCCGGTGCCGGGCCAGGTCATCAACCCGGCCCAGACGGATGCCTTCGCCGCCGCGCTGCCCTTCAACAACAAGTTGGGGAACATCGTGGTCGACCAGCACCGCCACAATCTGTATCAGGTGTATTCAGCAGGGGCGAACGCGGCCGACAACGTCAATGGCAACGCGCTGCGGGCCGTGTGGGTCGCGGTGTCGCTGGACCAAGGCCTGAGCTGGACCGACCACCTGGTGTTTGCTGACCCGTCGCCTTCGATGCGGACGGACAACGTCTTCCCGTCGATCGCCGTGGACGATGCCGGGAACGTCTACACCGTCTGGAGTGAGATCGACAGCAACATAGCGACGACCCACCCCGGGACGTTCTTCAGTTTTTCCACGAACTTCGGATCCACCTGGAGCACGCCGGTGAAAGTCAACCAGGGCGCAGCGCAGAATCTCACTCTCTTCCCCTGGATCGATGCGGCCGGCGACGGCGCAGTGGACGTCGTCTACTACGGAACAAGTAGCACCGTCAATGGCACGGATCCCAGCACCAACCAGCCGGCGATCTGGAACGTGTTCATGGCACAGTCTCTGGCGGCCCATACCAGCATCCCGTCCTTCGCCACCACCCAGATCACTGGGAGCAACCTGACGACTAACCCGCCGATTCATCGGGGCAATATCAGTACCGGTGGTTTGCAGCCGCCGGGCACGAAGGCTGACCGCACGCTAGCGGACCTTTTCCAGGTAGCCATCGGCTACGACGGGCTGGCCAATATCAGCTGGGCAGCGGACTGGAGCTCGCCCGGCCAGGGGCTGGCCTGGTTCGCTCACCAGACCTCGGGCGCGATCACCGGGATGCCCAACGATGGCTGCCACGCCTTCAACGGCGGACCCACGGGCGGCACTGGCGCCAAGGTGACCGGCGGCGGCTGGATTGCCGGAAAGAACGGTGGTCACGGCAACTTCGGGTTCAATGCCATGCAGCTTGGTGGCGGCAACCTGACCTACATCGACAAGGGCGCCGACGTCAAGCAGTTCACGGCGGACACGGTCACGCCGCCCGCGGTCAACGGGACGTCGGCGAGCTGGGGTGGGACCGGCACGTGGATCCACGCGGACGGATCGAGCCAGTCGCTCAGCTACCAGGTCACTGTCGCCGACAACGGGCCCGGCGGAAAGACCGATAAGTTCTCGATCGCCTTCGGGAGCTACTCGGATTCCGGAACATTGGGAGGCGGAAACATCACGATCCACTAAGCAGGCTGGAGACGACGAGGCCGGCTTCCGCTGAGCCGGCCTCAACCCCTTCAGACATCCGTGAAGACGGTGGAAAGGAGAAATGGCGATGAGGAAGCGATGGATGGGCCTGGCAGTTGCTTTGGTGCCAGCGTTGGCATCGAGCCAACTGGCGCTGGCAGCGACGGGGTTCACGACCCAGGTCTCCCCGACGACGCAGACGAATGCGACGGAGCCGTCGGTTGCGGTGGATCGATCGGATGGGACCATTTACGTCGCGTGGCAGGCGAGCGGCAGCCACATCGCCCGTTCGGACAACGGTGGGCGAACGTTTCTCCAGCTCAATGAACTCGATCCGTTCGGTAGCGATCTGGGCGACGTCGATGTGCGGGTCGGCGGTCCGACGGCGTCCGGGAGCCATCGTGTCTATGTCAGCTCGTTGGAGCGGCTGCCGCTGACGCTCCAAGTCAAACTCGCGTTCAGCGACGATCGCGGCGCGACGTGGACAATCAATCGCATCGCGGCAGTCAACCCGTCGTTTATCGACCGGCCCTGGATCGCCGTCTTCCCAAGCGCGGTGTCGGCAAACCAGGATCAGGTCTACATCGCCTACCACGACTTCTCCGTCAGCCAGATCAACGTGGCGGCCTCCAACAACGGTGGTCAGACGTTCGGTCCCTCCGTCGATGTGCTCGGCACCAATCTCATTGCGTTTGCCAATTCTTTCTGCAACACCGTGCCGAGCGGGATCGAAGTCGATCCGGTAACAGGCGAAGTCTACGTCCAGTGGATAACGGCCGATCCAGTAGCAAACGTCGGTCAGGGTTGCAACATCACGCAGATCCAGAACTTCCACCAGGTCTGGGTGGCACATTCGCCGGCGGCCAACTCGGCGATGCTGACCATTTGGGATGCACACATGGTCTTTGATGGTGGACCGAACACCAATACGGACAAGATCTTCGCGACTCTGGCCGTGGACAGTGCCGGCAACGTGTACTCCGTGTTCCCCGACAACATCCGGAGTTCGCTCAACTTCGATATTTGGTTTTCCCACTCCAGCAACAAGGCCGGTGCCTGGTCGGTGCCCGTGCAGGTCAACAATGATGGGGGGACCAATTTCTTCCCCTGGATCGCGGCTGGATCGGCGGGACGGGTGGACTTCATCTACCTGCACACGCCTGATCTCGATCCGTCCGACGCGAAGTTGTCGGCCTGGTACACGAAATTCGCCCAAACGACCGACGGCACCGACGCCGTACCGAAGTTCGCGGTAAGCTCGGCGTCGAGCGGCATCATGCACGTCGGCGGGATCTGCACCAACGGCATCTTCTGCTCGGTCAATAATGGCAACCGTGACCTGGCCGACTCGATCTCCATCGCAATCGACCGCGGTGGGAGCGCGGCCCTTGCCTGGACCGACCAGGGAGCGGTGCTGGACGGGCCGACGGACATTACCTACGGCTGCGTGACGAGCCAGCAGACCGCCATTGTCGGGGCGAACCCGGGGCTTAGCTGTAAGGGACCGGCAAGTTAAGCCGAAATGGCCGCGCGTTGCGTCCTCAACCTCCTCTGAGAGAGGCCGGTCCGGACCGGCCTCTCTTTTTGTCAGACTTACGCCATGTGCCGAAGCATCAAGACGCTCCGCCGCCGTGACGTGAAGCCGACCGACCAGGAGATTCACGACGCCGCCCTGCAGTTCGTGCGGAAGATCAGCGGCTACCGGGTGCCCTCACGCGCCAACACGTCGGCCTTCGATTCGGCCGTGCGCGACGTGAGCGCCAGCTCGCGCCGCCTGCTTGACGCCCTGGCCTAGGAGGTCGCCACCTGGTCCGAGTCCCGCCGTGCCTCCACGCGGATGGTCGGAGGACGATCGCCGTAGGTGAGCACGTTGTTGAGGAGGTTGTCGAGGATCTTGCTCATCAGCACCCGGTCGGCCATCACGATGACCTCGTCACCGTGCTCGAACTGGATCGCCGCCTTGATCAGTCCGGCACGCGGCCCCGCCCGCGCCAGCGCCTCGCCCAACGCCGCGATCGACCTCGCAGCAGACCTTCTCAGCAATGCAGCGCGCTGATCTGGAAGCTCTTTGCGCTTGACCGGAAGGCGCCCGGCCCATTGCGCGTCGAATCGATCCACCACAAACGGTCGCCAATCACCATCGCGGTCGTCCACGGATTGGCGGAGGTCTGGTCGGCCGGGATCGTGGCAGGTGAGCACCACTGCGCGGCGCCGGGCGCGAGCAGGTACCAGGCCGTCCCCATCACCAGCAGCCGTCCGTCGGGCAGCATGTCGAGAACCCACCCGCAGCAGCTGCCAAGATCACCCGCTCCGCCAGGCAAAGGCGGTAGTGCAACGGCTCCCCAGCTGGCACCGCTGTCGGTCGAGACGATGAGTTGATACTGGCTCGATCCGTCGAGGGCCGCGATCCCGCCGCCGGCCAGGCCGATCAGTTCGGAGGGAGAGCAGGCGCCCAAACGAGATGGCCAACCTGGCGTCGACCACGAACGCCCGCCGTTTGCAGAGATCTGGACGCTCTCCCATTCACCCACCGCCTGGCAGCGTCCGTTGTCCTGAGGCCCGAGTGCGAGGCACGGCCCGATTGACGGACAACGCAGTGTGGCTCCGTGCCAGGTCCGGCCGCCATCCACCGTCTCTTGCACGATGAACGCGCTCGGATCAGGCGCGTACACCGCCGACGGCGACTTCCAGAAGAGTGCCTGCGCCGCCGAGCCGTCGAGGCGAAAGCCGCCGAACAGGCCCATCTCTGATCCGGTTGGCACCGGCACAGGCTGCCAGGTTCGGCCCGAATTTCGCGATACGTACGCAACTAAATAGAAGGGTGGAGGACCAGAATTTCGCGGTACCGTGCTGAAGACGGCGTAGATCGTGCCAGGATACTTCGCGTCGAGCAAGGCAATGTCACAGGTCGGACGCGGGTAGCCGGAGACGGGGGAAGGAATTGGATAATTGGTCGCGGCCGAGGCCGATTGCACGCCAGCGAGGGAGATGGCGGACCAGCCCAGGCCGGCGTTCGACGTAATTTCGACCACGCCGTCGGCGCAGTAGGCAAACCGGTTTGGATTGCCGGGATCGACACCAAACGGATCCATGCCGGTGCGCTCGATGGTGACCGGGTGTACCGCCGGTAGAGCCGCCCAGCCTGGAGCACCCTGTACGGTGAACGGCGTCGAGGCAATCAGCGGTACCGCCGAGGCGAACCCTGGCTTGCCGCCGGACTGTCCACCTTCGAACCCGATCGCGACGAAGCCGGTGCCGCCCAATCCGGTGAGCGGCGCCCAACCGTCGACGGCGACCAGCGTGCCTGGCGGCCCTTCTCCTGGACTCGACTGCAGGGCCGCGCACTTCACATCAGACGTACAGAGACCGGAGCCGGTTCCGGTCAGATCGAAGCGGGCATCCAGGCGACCGCCGCTGCACAGCCCACTTGGCTTCTCGAACGTCGGCAGGCAAGGGAAGATCACGGCGTAGCGACCGGGTCGAAGCGGCGCGACCGTATTCCCAGCGAACCACGGCGCGGCCGGCGTCGTGAACTGGGCCGTGAACCGCCCGGGCTGGGACGATGACCAGTTGATTTCGACATAACCGGTGAGGGCATCGCATGCTGCCCAACAGACTTCTGTGCGATCAACCCGCCGCTGGTCAGCTGTGGTCCCGTCCATGTAGCCACTCACCGTCACGATGGAGCCGGGCGGGCCGGACGGCGGCGTTAGCGCTATCCAGCCACCGGGCGACTTGTCGGCGCCTGAGCTGGGCGTCTTGGTGGCCAGTCGTCGGGCCGCGATCTGGTAGGTTCCCGCCGCGATCGACCCGACGCGCAGGCAGGTCGATATGGACCCATCAGGTGCCTGCGTGATGCCGATGTTGTCACTGCTCGCATCGCCCTGGCTGCAGGTGTGATGCGCGATTGGGAACGCCGTCGCCTTAGCGGCCGTTGGCGAGGTCACCATCCTCGGGAGACGGCTCACCTCGATACCGAGGGTGACTGCCATGACTACCATCAGCACCGCGCCGGCAAGCTGCGCTCTCCAGGTCTTCATCGGCCAGGCTCGCTTCTACAACGAGGGAGCCCGGCCGAAGTTACAGAATGGCCTCCGCGTTACCGGGCGGCGAAGGCGAAGAGCGGGTTCGGCTTGCCGGTCTCGGCGTACTGCTTGAGGCGCTCGACGATCAGGCCCCAGGTGTAGTTGATCGATCCCAGATCGTCCTGTGGGACGGACGCCGGCCAGTCCGCGTGGCGGAACAGCACGCTCGTCTCTCCGTTTTCGGCGGGGGAGATGTCCCAGGTGACGGTGGTCCCATCCCAGTTGGGGAAGTCGGCGAGCCCCGTCCACTTCACGCGCTTGCCGGGCACCAGCTCGTCGACCCGCATCCGCTGCGTCGGCCCGCCAAAGCCGAACATCGCGATCGAGCCGACCCTGGGCTCGGCCTGGCTCTCCGATGTCCAGAAGCCCTGCAGCCCCTGGGCAGTTGAGACCGCCTTATAGATCGTGTCGGGCGTCGCCTTGACGTTCACCTGGTGCACGAGCGGAGCGGCCATGGTAGCATCCTCCTAAAGGAACGACTTAATTTAGTAATAGCTTAAATAAGATATGCCGAAAACGCAAGCCGCTTCTCGTAAGAGCCAGGTCCCGCTCGAAGCCGCCATGGAGGCGATCGCCAGTCCACGCCGGCGCCAGATCCTGCGCCTGGTCTGGGATGCGGAGCGATCCGCCGGTGAGATCGCCGCAACCGTGGACGACGTGAGCTGGCCAGCGGTCTCCCAAAACCTACGGGTGCTCAAGAATTCCCGATTGATCAGCGAGCGGCGCCAGGGAACCCATCGGTACTACAAAGCCGATCAGCGGGCGCTCGGCCCGCTCGAAGTCGTGCTGCGACAGATGTGGACGCGCGACCTGGGCCGGCTCCGCGAGCTCGCTGAAGGCGAAGCCCGTTCCAGCAGGCGGCGGCATGGTTGAGAACCTGACCGGCGCGATCGAGATCACGCAACGGATCGAGGCATCGCCGGAAGTCGTGTTCGCCTACCTCACGGACAGCGGCCGCTTCGTGAAATGGATGGGCGTCGGCGCAGAGCTCGACCCGCGGCCCGGCGGGCGCTATCGCATCGACGTCGACGGCGAGCACATTGCGAGTGGGGAGTACCAGGAGGTCGATCCGCCGCGGCGGCTGGTGATGAGCTGGGGTTGGGAGGGGCATCCAACCGTCCCGCCCGGATCGACGACGGTCGAGATCACGCTGACGCCCGATCATGGTGCGACCGTGCTCCGGCTCCGCCACCTCGGGCTGCCAGACGAAGGCGAACGCCGCCAGCACACCGAAGGGTGGAAGCTGTATGCGAGTCAACTCGCCGGCGTGATGCTCGACGACACCCCCACGCTGACCTCCTCCTGAGGGGGAGGGAGATAAAGGACTTAGCGCATCGGGGTGTGCAGGTCGGGGCCAAGCTTGCGCACCGCCTCGCCCGCGCCGCGATAGAACGTCGGATAGGCATAGATCAGGTGGCGTAGCTCGTCACTCGGGATCTGCAGCTTGATGGCGAGCTCGAAGACGCCGAGGATGTCGCCACCCCTCGGCCCCATGGTCGTGGCGCCGACGAGCACGCCGCGGTCCGCGTCCTCGACAACCTTGATGAAGCCGTCGTTGCCGGGCCCGTGGATCCAGCCCCGGGAGGTGACCGATGCCTTCTGGATCCCCGTCCGCACGTTGATCCCCTTCGTGCGGGCCTGTTCCTCGGTTAGGCCGGCCACACCGACTTCGGGGTCGGTGAACGTGACCCGCGGCTTCGCGCGGTAGTCGGCGCCCGGCCCGGGCTTACCCAGGATGTCGTCGACCGCGATGTCGGCGTGGTAGATCGCCATGTGGGTGAAGCCGCCGGTCGTGGTCACGTCGCCGATCGCCCAGAGCCGCTCAGCCACGCGGAGCTGGTCATCCGGCTCGAGGAGCCGCGCCGACGGATCGAGCCCGACCGTCTGGAGCCCGATGTCCTTGAGGTTCGCGCGGCGGCCGGTCGCAACCAGCAGCTGGTCAGCGAGGACCGCGCGTCCGTCCGCGAGCATGACACCGACGCCTTCGCCGCGGGCTTCGACCGACATGGCCCGGGCGTTCAGGTAGAGCTCGATGCCGTCGCGGCGCAGCACGTCGTCGAGGACCGCACTCGCCTCCGGTTCCTCCATCGCCAGCACCCGGTCCATGCCCTCGATGATCGAGACCTTGACCCCGAAGCGAGCGAAAACCTGCGAGAGCTCGACGCCGATCGCGCCCCCTCCGAGGATGAGCAGCGACTCAGGGAGCTGCTCGACCTTAACCGCCTCGCGGTTTGTCCAGTACTTCACGCGGTCGAGGCCCGGGATCGGCGGCACCGCCGGAGACGTCCCGGTCGAGATGACGATCGCGCGCGAGGCCTCGTAGGTGGTGCCGTTGACCGAGACCTTGCCGGGGCCGGCGAGCTTCCCGGCGCCGCGGACGAAATGCCCGCCCTTGCGCTCGAATCGCTCGACGGCGACCCTGTCGTCCCAGTTGTCCGTGGCCACGTCGCGGATGCGTCGCGCCACGGGTTTCCAGTCCGGTTTCACGATCGAGTCACCGGCGAAGCCCGGAATTCGACGGCCCTCGGCGACCATGTCGTCCGCGCGGATCATCATCTTTGTGGGGATACAACCGAAGTACGGGCACTCGCCTCCGACCAGGTTGCTCTCGATGCCGACGACGTTCAGGCCCTTGCCGGCAAGCGAATTGGCAACTTCCTCCCCGCCGACGCCCATGCCGAGGACGACGACGTCGACTCGCTCAGCCATTGCGCAACGATGCAGGCAGGGCTGTTGAATCCAACGCGTAGGCGATCGCGTCCTCGAGCGTCAACGCCTGCCCTTCGGCCCAGGCGGTTGCCGCCTCCCTTTCAGCCAACCCTTCGCGGCCGGTTCGACCCTCGCGCTGGCTGAGCAGCGCGCCCAGGCCCGTTCCTGTCAAGGTTTGCTGGGCGACGGCGGCGGCGGCCAGGCGGGTGGCGCGCACCGGATCGCCTTCGCTACGGGCAATGACCGAGAGGTTGTCGAGCTGCAGTGTGATCCCCGAGACGTCCTGGGCTTCGACGAACAGTTGCAGGGCTTCCGAAAACCACCGCTTGCCCCCTTCGACATTGCCGGTGCCGACGGCGACCAGCCCGAGGGTGTGGGTCGACCAGGCGAGCATGAAGCGGTCGTCCGACCGCCGAAAGAGGGTCTGCGCTTCCTCGAGGGGTTGCTTCGCCGCCGCGAGGTCCTTGTCGAAGTACGCGGCGTTGCCAAGCCCCCATAACGTCCGGGCAGCGCCACCGTCGTCGCCGAGTTCACGGAAGAGCGGGAGCGCCTCGTCGAGCAGCTTCTTCGCCCGGGGAATGTTCGTGCGGTTGACGAGCATGGGGAAGGCGTCGTTGTAGATGGCGTTGGCGATCGCCCGCTTGTCACCCACTTGCCGAGTCAGCTCCAGGCTCTCGTCATAGAAGCGCTGCGCCCCCTCCATGTCCGCCTGCCAGTAGGCAAGCCCGCCGGCAGCCTCTAGTGCCGCCAGCCGTTCCTTCGGGAATTCGTCACGCTTCGGGAGCGCCAGAATCTGTTTCAGTCGTGCCCGGCCCTCGTGGATGTGGCCACGCATGTGCCAGAACCGCCAGAATGACCCGCTCAGCGTCATCGCCGGTTGCGCCTTGCCGGTCGCGACGGCCCACTCAAGCGCCGCTCGGAAGTTATCGTGGTCTTCTTGGAGCCGATCCAGCCATTCTTTTCGCCGTGGACCGAAGAGCTCTGGCTGGGCTTGCTGCGCGAGCGCGATGAAGGCGTCGAGGTGACGGTCGCGAATCATGGAAGCTTCGCCGCTTTCCTCGAGCCGCTCCGTGGCGAAATCGCGAATGGTCTGGAGCATCAGGAAGCGTGGCACGTCGAAGTCGGGAAGACGCCGAAGCAGGCTCTGGTCTGCAAGTTGATCCAACGCCTCGACGACATCCCCGCCGACATCCGCTGATGGGCCACAGACGGCTTCCAGTTGTTCCAGGCTGCCACCTCGGGCGAACACCGAGAAGCGGGAGAGCAGGCGGCGGGCGCCTTCATCGAGCATGTCATAGCTCCAGAGGATCGCGCCGCGGAGCGTCTGCTGCCGCGCCGGGGCGTCTCGTGCTCCACTGCCGAGGGCGCTGAGTGATTTCTCCAGCCGGCTCAAGAGTGCTTGTGGAGAAAAGAGCCTGACGCGCGCGGCCGCGAGTTCGATCGCCAGCGGCAGCCCGTCGACCCGGTCGCAGATCCCCGCAATCGCCGGCGCGTTCTCATTGGTGGCCTTGAAGTCCGGCTTTGCGGCGACGGCCCGTTCGATGAAGAGCCGCACCGCCTCGAACTGCGAGAGGGCGGCCAGCCCGGGCAGGGCCTTGAGGTTGGGTAGCGCGAGGGGAGGAACCGGAAATTCCTGCTCGCCATAGACGCGCAGCACGGTGCGGCTGCTGACCATCACGCGCAGCCCCGCGCTTCCCTCGAGCAGCTGGGTTGCGATGGGTGCGGCTTCGAGCACCTGCTCGAAGTTGTCGAGGACCAGCAGGGTTTGTTTTTCCCGCAGGTGATCGAGCAGGGCGTCGATCGGCCGGCGGCTGCCTGTCGTCGAGATGGCGAGCGCCTGCGCGATCGCGGATGCGACCAGTTCGGGGTCATGCACCGCGCTGAGTGGCACAAAGTAGACCCCATCCGAGAACTGGTCCAGGACCTCCGCCGCGATCTCCAGGCTGAGGCGCGTTTTACCGGTGCCGCCCGGCCCGGTGAGGGTCAGCAGCCGAGATCGCGCCAGCAAATGCTTGGCTTCGCGCACCTGGTCGTCGCGACCAATGAAGCTCGTGAGCTGGGTCGGAAGATTGTTCGGCGTGGCCTCCAGCGTCTTCAGCGGCGGAAAATCGGCGGGCAGCCCCTGGACCGTGAGCTGGAAAAGGCGTTCGGGCCGTGCCAGGTCCTTGAGGCGATGCATCCCCAGGTCCTTCAGGGTCAACCCATCTGGCAATGCGTGATCGACCAGCACCCGGGTGGTTTCGGAAACCAGCACCTGGCCACCGTGGCCGGCACCCGCCACGCGTGCGGCACGATGGACGTCCAGGCCGAGATATTCGTTCCCGACGAGCGTCGCCTCGCCGGTGTGCAGACCGATCCGTACGCGGACCCGCCCGCCGTCCGGCCAGGCGTGCGCTTGCAAGCGCTTCTGCACGGCCGCCGCGCCGGCGCACGCCTCGAGCGCACTATCGAACACGATGAAGAAGGAATCGCCTTCGGTTCGAAGTTCGTGGCCTCCATTGGCGGCGAGCGCCTCGCGCTGGATCGTGTGATGGGCGAGGAGGACGTCCGGGTACCGGTCGCCGAGCTGCTGGATCAGTCGCGTCGACCCTTCGATGTCGCTGAAGAAGAACGTGACGGTGCCGGTCGGCAGCTCGCTCATGCGGGCGACGCGGCCCCGCTCAACACCGGCTCGAGCAGCGCGCGCAGCTCATCCTGGTAATCGCGACCGGTGAAGTCGAGCAGCGGGTGCGGCGCCAGAGCATGCTCCGCGACGGAACCGTCCTTGCGGAGGTAGACGACCGGGTATGGAGTGCCCTGGCCGTTCGACTCGAGCGTGGCCGCGACCGCGTCGCCACCCCCCGAGTCCAGGAAGTATTGCAGCGGGACGATGCCGTCGTTCGTGATCCCGCTGTCGCGATCGAGATTGATCACGCGGGCCAGGTAGGCGCGCTGGTGCCAGAGCTCCGGGCCGTTGCTGACCTGGTCGAGCAGGTAGGGGACGAGGGCCGCCGCGTCCAGGCGCTCGCGCGGTGCAAAAACGCCGAACTTCGTTTCGGCGAGGTGCCGGGCCAGCACCCGGGCGTTGTAGCGATAGCCCTGCACGGCGCCGGAGTTGCTCGGGATGCCATGCTTCTTCAGCCCCGCAGCGCCCTGGGTGATGGTGCCGGCGAAGAAGATGCCCGGCACGGTCGCGCTTTCCCAGAAGGGCGTCTGGGCGGGGAGCCGGCTCTGGCCGAAGGTCGCCACGCCCAGGGCGGGCAGGTCACGCAGCGGGGTGACGAAGCCGGTCGCGGCGATGACGTCATCCGCCGCCATGGTGAGCTCGCGCCCGCCAGCATCCCGAGTGCGAACCCGAAAACCGGCGCCATCCTTCATCACCTCTTCGATGGTGGTGTCGAGAATGACGACCCCGCCGGCGAGCGCGGCGTCCTCATAGGGCTGAACATAGCGGGCGCGCACGCCGACCAGGGTGCGGGTGTTGATGGAAAGCTTCGTCGGGCTCGGCGAGGCCAGGACCAGCTGCCGAGCCCAGGGCAGCAGGCCTGTCGCAATTTCGAAACCCGAATTCTGCTTGCCCACGATGAAGACCCGCCGGTCCTTGTACGTTTCGACCGGACGGAAGTCCCCGTAGTGCGGCACCTGCTCCAGACCCGGGGTCGGCGGTCGGTAGGGTTGGGCCACGCCCACGGCAAACACCACAACCGGCGCGCGGTACTCGCCATCCGAGGTAGTGAGCACGAAGTCCTCCCCGTCTCGGCGAGTCGATTCCCAGCGGGTTCCATGGCGTACCCGGATGCCGGTGCGCTCGGCAAATGCCTCCAAGCCTTTCTGCATCTCCGGCCGCGACGGAAAGTAGGATGTCCCGTCCATCAGGGCCGGCATCACGGCGCGATGCCGCTCGTCGTCGCTCAGCAGGCTGTTCCAGTCGTAGCGTTCGTACCCGCGCGAGGTGCGCTCGATCCCTGTGAAGGGCTTGGTCCAGCTCAACATGCGCTGGAAGACCGGCCAGCGGCGGAACATGCCGCCGGGCGCGGGGTCGTCGGAGAGGACGGCGTGGTCGATGCCAAGACGGCTCAACGAATAGCTCAGCTGCAATCCACCGGGCCCGCTGCCCACCACGACCAGTCGATAGCGGCCCGGAGGAAAAGGCTTCTGCGCTAGCTCAGCCACTTGGTTGTGTTCTTGAGCTTGCGCGCCTCCCCCTGCAGCAGGCGATACATGATTCGCGGATGCGCCGTCAGAAATCCCTCGAGCTGGGCGGCCGGCAGGACAAGACAGCGTAACGGTGTTTCCGCCACGATGTCGGCGACCGGTACCTCGCCGAGCAAGCAGGAGATTTCGCCGAAGTAATCGCCGGCTTTCAGCGTGCTGCGGTCGACGTTGTCGACGCGGATGCCCGCGGTTCCCTCGAGGATGACGTAGAAGCCCGAACCGCTGACGCCCTGGCGGAGGATCCGCTCGCCCTGGCCGAAGAAGGATTCATCGAACAGGTGCGCGACCTCCTCGAGCTGCGGCCCCGTCAGGTCGGCGAAAAGCGAGAAGGCCGCGATGGTGTTGACGACATCGTCTCGAACGGCCACCTAGAGACCCTCCTTTGCGGGCTCAGTCTGACCTGGGGCGACCTGACGTTGGGGCGCCCTGGCCGGGTCCTGGATACCGACCGCGTTCACGATGGCTCCAAGGATAAGGAGGCCCGCACCCACGATCATCGCCAGGTGGAAGGCGGTGGTCGATGCATCGCGGACGAGATCGGCCATCAGCGGCAGGCCGGATGGGTTGAGGGGGCTCACGGCTTTGCGGAAGTTCGGGTCGTAGACATTGAGATCAGGCCGCCGCGCGGCAATGTAACCGTAGAAGCTGGCCGTGATGAACACGAAGACCAACGCGCCGGCCAGCTGCGGGCCGACCCGCGAGATGGCATTGTTGATCGCGGACCCGAGCCCCGCATTGTGCGCCGGCACCGACCGCATCAGCGCGGTCGTCAGCGGGGCCACCAGCATGCACAGCCCCAGGCCGAATATGATCCCGGCGGGCAGCAGATCGGTGACATACGACAGTGGCGGCAGGAACGACGAGGGGTTTTGCGGTTCGAGATGCCACGGGGTGGTGGACGCCGGCATGCGCGCGTACCACAGGACGCCGAGCCCCATGATCACCGGGCCGACCGTCATGAAGAGGCGAGACCCAACCCGGCCGGCGAGTGCGCCGAACCGAGGGGAGAGGAAGGTCAGAAAGAGCGCACCCGGGATGCCGGCCAGCCCTGCCGCGGCCGCGGTGTAGCCGATCGTTCCCTGAATGAAGAGCGTCAGGTAATAGAAGGTGACGTAGAGCGCGCCGTAGATCACGAGTGTCGAGATGTTCGTCACCGTAAAGTTGCGCGAGCGAAACAGCGATAGGGGAATCAAGGGATGCGGCGCTCGTGCCATGTAGAAGGGGAGCGCGATCGTAAAGAGCACGCCGACCGCGAGGGCAACGTAGCCGACGGGATCCTGCCAATCGCGTTGCTGGCCGTAAATGGTGCCGAAGGCGAGCCCTCCCACAGCCAGCGCAACGATCGCGGACCCCGGCCAGTCGAACTGCGCGGTGGCGGTATCATCACGACTTTCCGGCACGTGGACGTAGGTCGCCCAGAGCGCGATCAGGATCAGCGGCACGTTGATCAGGAACGCGGCGCGCCAGGAGATCGTGTCCACCAGCAGGCCGCCGATGAAGGGACCGAGGATGGTGGTTGCGCCGGAGGCGCCGGCCCAGAGGCCGAAGGCCCGGCCCTGGGCCTCCCCCTCGAAGTTGGCCGTGAGGAGCGCGAGCGATCCGGGGACCAGGACGGCCCCGGCCGCACCCTGGAGAACCCGAAAGAGTACGAGGAGCTCCATGTTGGGGGCCAGGCCGCAGAGCACCGACGTCGCGCCGAAGCCGATCAGGCCATAGAGGAACATGCGCTTACGGCCGTAGTAGTCGCTGAGCGCGCCGGCCAGGATCAGCAGCGCGCTGAGCGTCAGCAGGTAGGCGTTGTAGACGTAGGACTGCCCCTCCAGGACGCCGAACCACACTCGTGGCAAGTCCCGGCCGATGCGGGGGAGGGCGACGTTGACCACCGTGGAGTCGAGGAACACTATGCCGGACCCGAGCACAGCGGCAACCAGGATCCAGCGGCGCCGGTCAGTCACTCGTCCCTCCTCGCGGTGCGGTCTTGGCAGATTGTAGGACCGTAGCCGAACCGACGCCCGGCGGAATCCGGTTCACGAGCGCCAGTGCGAGAGCCGGGAACGCGACCACCGAAACCAGGCCGGCGCCAACCAGTGCCGCGCCGGTCGCCGGACTCATCAATCGCAGTTGGAGGCCGATGGCGGTCGCGGCGACGATAAAAGGCAACGAGGTCGCCTGGAGCAGGCCCGCCGCGGCGGCGCGACGCATCCCGAGCTCGCGCCAGTAGAGGAGCGCAGGCAGGCCGCGCACGGCGAGGAGCGCGATGAGGAAGATCGGCAGGCGCAGCAGGCTTGACGGGCTCGCAAACAGCGCTCGAAGGTCGAACTGCAGACCGCTGGTGACGAAGAAGACGGGGATCAGGAAGCCGTAGCCGATCGCCTCGAGCTTCAGCGGGAAGTTGCGGTGGGTTGCGAGCTGATCCTGGTCGATCAATCGCAGGGTCGCGCCGGCGAGGAAAGCCGCGAGGATGGTTTCGAGGCCGAGCTTCTGCGCCAGCGCGGTGAAGGCGACCAGCAGCAGGATGGAAGCCCTCACCCGGATCTCCGCCGTGGTGTCCTGCAAGCGGACCAGCAGCGAGGAAAGCCGCATCGCCTGCTCGATCCGCTTCACGCCGGTGACCACCAGGCCGATCACGAGCGCGAAGCCGCCAAGCAGAATCAACTTGGCGACCGGCGAACTGGCCTCGCGCGAGAAGAAGAGTGAAAGAAGGATGACGGCGCCGAAATCGGCAATGGTCGCCGCCGCGATCACCAGCTGGCCAAAAGGCGTGGAAACCTCGCCGGCGTCCTTCAGCACCGGCACGACGAGTCCGAGCGAGGTGGCCAGCAGAATGATGCCGATCAGGATCGGGCTCCGCACCAGGCCGAGCGCAAACGCGCCGTAGCCGGCAACGAGTCCCAGGAGCGCCGACGCGAGAAAGCCCAGGCCGGCCAGCCGCGCCACCCGGCCACGCAACCGCTCAAAGTCGATCTCCATTCCGGCGAGGAAGAGGAGAAAGGC
>Ga0070698_100000972_pt1 | contig 31458 bp, 21 predicted proteins | sample KBSK1502metaG_FD_65477 | JGI IMG/M metagenome (GOLD analysis project Ga0070698, IMG submission 65477) | Corn, switchgrass and miscanthus rhizosphere microbial communities from Kellogg Biological Station, Michigan, USA - KBS K1-50-2 metaG | ecosystem: Host-associated > Plants > Roots >...
GGAGCAGATCAGCCCCACCAATGCCCGGACAGATCATCTCGAAGATTTTAGTCTTAAGGAGCTCGAGACAATTGCCAGTGTTCGTGTCGAGCCTGAGATTCTCTCTGTGCTGGAACGGAATGACTTCCTGCTTGAGTTGAAAACGAAACTCGGCCCCATATCCCTGGAAGAGAACACTTTGATTCAACTGCGTCTCGATGGGTTCTCACTGGAAGAAATTGCCGAGGCGCTCGATGAAGACGTGAAACGCACCAGATTCCGCTGGTACAAATTCATCCAGCGCCAGCGTTACCGTCTTCGCAAGGACAAAGAGCGAGCGATGGCGCGGGTAAGTAACGAGCCCGCAGCCACCGGAACTATCAAGGCCTGAAGGTTTCCGCACATGACACCTGCGCATCAAACCCAGCCGCAAAGTTTTTCAGGACTGACAATTTCTCTTTCCAGTAGCGCGGTACTTAGCCGTCAACTGGATTTGTCGTCTGGCCACCCAATAGTTGATACTCATCACGATTATTGACGGCGGCGATGGGTTTGAAGCCGTACTCCGAATTCAAACCATCCAACTTGTCCTTTCCCCCTCATCAAAAACTGGTTAAAATCCAGACTTCGCTTACACATTCAAAAGGAGACCTGCCGAATGGAATCTGGCATTAGCGATATTATTGTCGAATTGGTTCATCAGGCCGAGCCTGATTTAGACGCCCGTTTGGAAGCTCAAGACGAGGAGCTTTTACGTCTTAAGTGCACCAACCCGGTGTTGGGAAAGTGGATTGACGCATATGACGTCGAATACCTGTTGGCAGCATTTGCCTTGAACGATGCCGATTTTGCCGAGGACTTCCCGAAACTCGCACATCTCAAGCAATCCGAAAGGGAAAAGATTATCAAGGCGTTCGAAGATCATTTTGATCACTGTCCGCATTGCCACCTGAAGCGTGGCTATGACCTGGAGTTGAATTCACGAATTGAGCTCGCCTGCAGACAAACCAAAGACCAGGTCACTCACCAAACGAAACAAGACGAATCCATTACTTCTGGGAAGGCCGACGAGAGTCCGAAACTACTAATGTTTCGGGCGCACAAGTAAAGCCACCATAGAATTCTCTCAGTTGAAGCTCCGATGAATTCATATCGGGGCTTTTCAACTTTTTGACGCCCTGAGTGTCAACAATGTCACTTTGATCCTGCTCGGTTCTTGTATTTCAGTCTCACGCGAAGGTTGTTACGCGTTTGCTCGATGCTTCTGAGCAGCATCTGCGCAATTTCGTTTTTCATAGAAAATCCAAATTCTCGTTCACGTCGCGCGATGTCCGAGCAATGACAGCAACAAATTCAACGAAGATTGCACATAAGTGATATGCGCTCGGATGGCACAATGCTTGCGAAAAATAAATGCAGAGTAAACACTTCAGAATATCGGCTACGGTAGTCCTGTCAGTCTCCCGACGACAACAGCAGCGAACATCTGAGGGCGATCGGTTTGGTTGGAATTGCCGCACGAGAAACTATGCGCCTGATATTCTGCGTCTCGAAGCTTGCGACTTCTAGCACTCACCTTTGTCTCGATCAACCAGCAAAAAACTTTCGCACATTTATCCTAGTTTTCGGGTCTAGATCTTTGAAGAGTTTTTAGCGGTTCAGCTTTTTGGTTTTCCCCCAATCGCAACCTTCAGCACTAGGGAGGAGAGGTGATGGGTATTCACTCGGTCAGCAAGAGGAACGGAAGGGTTGGTAGTAAGAAACGCCGTCGGTATCAGCGTTTTTGGGGCAAGCTTTGTGTCGATCTATACCAGACCATGCTTACGTTCGCGCGTCGACTGGCAAACGGCAATGAGGATCGAGCTAAGGTTCTTGTACAAACAGCCGTGGGGCGGGCGCTGGAGTATTGTCGGAAGCCAACGGAGATCAAAAACCACAAGGCTTATCTGCTCCAGGCCGTCCGCAACGAATGGATCAGAGCCCGCCCCAAAGTTGTCGAGGTCGGTTTCGACGAGATAACGGAAACTGAGATCAAAGCCAGCGTGTTGGGCGAACCTGAAAGCGCTCTCCGTGATATCGAAGTTCGAGCATCCGTTGAAGCCCTGATACGCAAGGCTGGAATCGATTCGCCCGAGTTCGACCGGATGTTCAACCTCATTTTCGTGCAGGGTTTAACACTAAAACAGACTGCGGCAGAGTTAGGTCAAACCGTAGAACGCACGAGGTCCCGGTGGTATGGCTATCGCGCCCTGCTGAGAAACGAACTTAAAAAGGAATCAAGAAGGTCTCAGGCCAAATCGAAGATCACTCTCGCGGCGGGACGGGTTCGCTAGTAGCCGAGTTTGAGGGCCATCCTGAAAACCTGACCTGGAGCATCTCCAGCCTTCAGTGCTACCCGCGCGCTAATATCAAGAGAATGTTTACCGCGGCAAGGGGCAACTCGTACCAAAATCCTACCAGCAACTGCGATTGCTTGCAGACAGGAACTTCGCTGAACACTCATAACCTAGTAGCGCCATACACCTCAGCCTGTGATTGTCTCGTCGCGTCAGAGCCCGCTTACGCCAGCGCGGCAAAGACTTCATTCGACAATAACGCCCCTCGTTTAGTCAGCCGCATCAGGCCTTCATCAATCTCGATCAAACCCGCATCGACCAGACGATCGAGATCCGACTCGTATTCGGTTCGCAGGTCCGAACCAAAGCGCGTCCGGTAATCTTCCAAATCCAATCCACGCATCAAGCGCAAGCCGAGGAAGATCGATTCCGAACGCGCTTCCTCTTCATTCAAAGCGGTACGCTCAACGACCGGCGATTCTTCCCGCTCGATCAAGTCTGCATATTTCGCCAGGTCGCGTTCGTTGGCCCAGCGCCGCCGGCGGCCATCGTATGAATGCGCGGAACAGCCGAAACCATAATAAGGCGCGCCGTCCCAGTACTTCGTGTTGTGCCGCGACTGAAAACCCGGCAAACAGAAGTTGGAAATCTCGTAGTGCTCGTAGCCGGCAGCTTGAACTTCATCGACCATCAGTTGGTACATTTCTCCGGCCAGATCATCGTCGGGCCGGGGCCGCATTCCATTGCGGATTTGATCGGCGAGCGGCGTGCCTTCATGTACGTCCAGCAGATAAAGCGACAAGTGATCGGGCCGCAGCTGCAAAGCCTCAACAAGATTTCGTTGCCAACCAGCCAGCGTTTGACGCGGCAATCCGGCAATCAAATCAAAACTGACATTAACGAATCCGGCCGCGCGTAATTGATGAAATGTGGCGGCGATATCGGCTGATGAGTGCGTCCGGCCGAGTTGCTTTAGTTCGCGATCGTCAAAACTTTGCGCGCCAAAACTCGCGCGGTTGAGACCCAGCCGGCGAAACTCGCGCATTGCTTCCTGTCTGGCAGCGACAGTTGTGCCGCCATCTCCAGGATTCAGCTCAATCGTGATTTCCGCGTCGTCGACTACCTGAAAGTGATCGTGCACTGTTTTCAGAATCCGTTCGATTTGCAAAGGAGTTAAGAGTGAAGGAGTGCCTCCGCCAAAATAAATCGTATCGACCGCTGGCGGGCCGTCGACCTCGGCCCAATTTGTAATCTCTCGAGTCAAAGAAGTGACATAACGGTCCGCCAGCTCGCCTTCATACATTCCGGTTGCAAAGTCACAGTAAGAGCAATGCGAGCGACAGAAGGGAATGTGCAGGTATATTCCGGCGTGGCTCATGTCATCCACAGATTACGCAGATTACGCAGAGTCAATCAACTCAGGGAGGAGGCCGCTTTATTCTCCGGATCGTCTAATGGCCAATCTGTTCTGTGTAATTTGTGAAATCTGCGATCACTTCATGGATGCTGTTCGGGTTTTATGCTCTGTGTATTAATTAAGTGCTCGCCATTTTCGCACTTTCGGATTTTAGTTTTGGATTCTTCGTGTAGACACGATTGGCACGGCGGTTGATACGATTCGGAGTCACAAGCAGGCCGCGGATTTATTCCGATCGAGCCCAAAATATTATCAACTAACTAACAAAGGGAGGAATACAAATGCCAGACGACAGGAATCAGAATCAGGGACAACAAGGTGGCATGGGCGAAGGTCAACGAGGTGGCGCTCATCAATCACCAGGTCGCAATCCGCAGGATGACCAGGCGGTCGGCGGGCGCGAGGACCGCGAACGCCAGGGCGGAAAGGATGGCGATTCTTACAAAGAGGGCGGCCAGAACGAAGAGACCAGACGTTAAGTGATGCTGTCCAACCAGGGCCCACTGTGATCTTCGCAAGAAGATCGCCGTGCGCCTTTTTTGTTTGGAGTGCGCCGGCAGAGTGAAGGGGCGACGGCGGTATGGTTTGGAGTTCCGCCTTCAGGCGGTCTCAACAATAGCGCATAAGACTCGCCTCAAGGCGGAACTCCAAACAACTCCAAAGCGGCGTCGCGCTACGCTCGCCGCCGCAGTCCAAATTATTTATTGATCCGTTTTGTATTCCCGCCGCCGCTAATCGAACGGCTCATCTTGCGCGCAACGAGTTCGGCCTGGGCAAAAACGCGCAAAAAGTTTTCACCGAGAATCTTGCGTATGTCCTGTTCGCTATAGCCGCGCTTCAGCAGCTCATAAGTAATGTTCGGGTACATCGAAACATCCCGCGCGCCTTCGGGAAAGTCGTTAGCGCCGTCAAAGTCAGGGCCCAGCCCCACATGGTCGATACCCGCGACCTTCACGATATGATCGATATGATCGATGAGCTTTGAGATCGGCAAGGGCGGCAAGGGATTTTGAGCTTCCAGCTTGTCACTCTCTTCGGCCAGCCGTTCAGGATCGTCCGCGTACTTGACGCTGAGCGCTTCCTGTTGGGCCTTCAACTTCTCACCACGCGCGTCCGCCTGCGGGGCGACAGTCTTCTGATCGACAAAAAGGCTGTAGAAGTTTATCTGCACCACGCCGCCGTTCTTCGCAATCCGCCGCAGCAAGTCGTCGGGAATGTTTCGCGGCACGTTGCTCAACGCGCGCGCCGATGAATGCGAAGCAATGATTGGCGCTTTCGAAACATCGAGCGCGTCACTCATCGTCTTGTCGGACACGTGCGAAACATCGACCAGCATCCCCAAACGATTCATCTCGCGCACGACTTCCTTGCCGAATTCGCTGAGGCCGTTGTGCTTCTTCTCGCCGCGCCCGGCGTCCGCCCAATCGTTGGTGTTGTTCCAGGTCAGAGTCATGTAACGCACGCCGAGGCGATAGAACTCGCGCAGCGTCGGCAGCGAGTTCTCGATCGCGTGCCCGCCTTCGATACCCATCAGACAGGCGATCTTGTTCTGAGTTTTGGCGCGGCGAATGTCGGCCGAGGTCGTGGCGAACATGAGGTCATTCGGATGACGCTCGACCGCGCGATAAACCGAATCGATCATGTCGAGCGTGCGCCGCGCCGCGCCGCCGTGCTGCACGTACCAGGGTTTGATGTAAAGCGAAAAGAATTCCGCGGTCTGTCCGCCCTGCTTCATGCGCGCGATGCTGGTGCGATATGGCGCCGGTGGGTTGCCGCCAAGATCGTAATCGTCGTTGGTCATCGGCGTCGTGACATCATTGTGCGTGTCGATAACGATCGCCCGCCGATGAATCTGAAGCGCTCGCTGCCAGAGTGCTTCATCGCGTCCCGTGCGCGTTCGGGGCGCTACCCGCGCCGGTCTGGTCGGCCGTTGCGCGCCGGTAGGAATAGCAAATGAAAAACAGGAGAGGACGAGAAAGGAAGTCAGCAGTGATAACAACAGTCGTCGTGGTTTCATGTCGTAGAGATTTATCACAAAAGCGGACGCGCCGGAAAGCAGAGCCCGACAGAAGGGTCAACTCATAGCCGGGAGCGGCGAAGCCGCATCTCCACCTGTGGCGAGCCACGTTTCGGTGCTCAGAGGTTTCGCGCTATCATCCGCGCAACATGTCCATCCTAATCGCCGAAGACAACGTGGCCCAGCGCGCTTACCTGCGCGAGATACTCGAGCGTGACTTTCCTTCGCATCAACCGATCCTCGAAGCCGGCGATGGCGAAGAAACAGTAACGCTGGCGCTGAAGCACAAACCCGAGGTTTGCATCCTCGACATTCAGATGCCCAAGCTTTCCGGAGTGAAGGCCGCGCGCGCGATCTGGCGCGACTTTCCCACCGCGCGGATCATTTTCTGGACCCAGTTTCCGCACGAGATTTACATCAACGAGATTCGCAAGATCGTAAAGTCGGTCGATCCGCCGCCGGCTTACGGCTTCATTCACAAGAACAATCCCGAATCACGTTTCCTGCGTTTCGTCGCGGCGGTGCTGGAAGACGGCGCGGACATGATCGATCCGGCGTTCAAGGATTCGTTCAAGCGGCCGCTGCTGACTGAGTTCGAAGCCGAGGCGCTTTACTATCTCGCGCTCGGTCTTTCGAACTGGGCCATTGCGCGAAAATGCAGTCTCTCGCTGCGCGGAGTTGAAAGCCGCCTGGCCACGCTCTACGAAAAACTTTTCATCTCGCTCCCCGAAGGCACGCCGAACGAAGCTTATGAAAAGCTGGCCTACAACGTGCGCACGCGCGCGTTCTTCGAAGCATTACGCCGCGGCTTGCTGAACAATGATGAGCTGGAAAAAGCGGCGGTGGAGTTGGAAGGCTGGTTGGAGCGCGATCAGAAAAAGTTCTTGGAAGAGCAGAAGCGGGACGCAGGGAAGACGCGGCGATAAGAAAAGGTGAAATGCGAAGAGGCGTCACGAATCGCGGCTCTGCCGCAGCACAGTGCGGTGAGGCTTCGCCTCACCGTCGCCAGATTGAAAAAGAGAACGAGGCTGCGCCTCCGAGCGTCGAGGCGCAGCCTCGACGAAGATGGGCTCTGCCGGTAAGCCATAGGCTTACCGCACTGTTCTGCGGCAGAGCCGCAAAGTTCGTGCGGAGCTACGAACGCAAGTTAACAACTTGCGCTACATTTCGACTGCTCACTGCTCACCGCTCACTGCTCACTGTTCTCCTGCTGCTTACTGCTTACTGCCTTCTGCCTCCTGAATGGACGCCCTCCCTCACGGTCGGGCTGCTGCCCCGAGCTTTCTCCCAGAACCAAACCGCCGCGCCTCAGGCTCAACCATCTCCGTCACCTTCGCCTGCGCCGTCGCCGTCACCATCGCCCACGCCGCCGCCGAATTTGCATCAATGGGGAGCGGTCACTTCGTTTCACGGTCTGCCCTCCGATCGCACGCACGCGATCGCGCAGACTGAGTTTGGCGTGACGTGGTTTGCAACTGACGGCGGCCTGGCGCGTTATGACGGGCGGCGCACGAACGCGATTAACGCGGAAGGCTTGCCCACGGGCCGAGTGTTAACGCTGAAGGCGGATGAAAACGGCGCGCTGTGGATTGGCACCGACAATGGCGCCGCGCGGCTGGCGAACGCAAAGTTCGTAACCATCAAAGAGACCGTCGGAAAAGTGATCACTACGATCATTACACCGCAATCAGGCCGCGCGATCATGGCCAGCGAGAGCGGACAAATATTTGACTGTCAGGTAAAGCAACCAGCCACAGCGAGTATGGCAAACTCCAGCGAAAGCGATCCGGCTCCCTCGTTCTCGGTCAGAACTATTCCTGAAGAACCTCTGCAAAGCATGGACAAGGATCATCCCGGCCCTTTAAAGATCACCAGTCTCGCTTTGATCGGCGACAAACTTTTCGCCGGCACACTCAGCCGCGGACTGATCGTGATTGAGAACGGCGCGGCCCGCGAAGTCACGAGCAAACCGCGCAGTTACTTCATTAACGCCCTGGAAGTCGACTCGCACGGACACCTTTGGACCGGCGCGCGCGCGCGCATTGAAGAAGGCGCGCTCTTTGATAATGAAGATCCGCTTAAGCCGGCGAAAGCAAACGCGTCAACGGGACCTGTGACCGCCATCTCCCGCGGGTCGCGTGATGATCTTTGGGTCGCTACCGACGGCCGCGGTGCTTTTCATTTCGCAGACGGGAAACCCACCGAGCATTTCACCTTCGAAGGCACCGGCGGCGCTCTTCGCTCCGATCATATTTTTGGGGTCTTCGTCGATCCGGAAGAGGTCGTCTGGTTTGCCACCGACAAAGGCGTCTGCCGCTATGACCCGCACGCGATGCGAACGGAAATCATCAGCGATGACCCGAGCGCAAATTTTGTGCGCGCCCTGTTTCGTACTTCGCATGGCCTTTTGCTGGCGGGGACGAGCTCTGGTCTTTACCTAAGCGACACAGGGAAAGAAAAATGGCACGCGATTCCCGAAATCGGCCGGCGAACTATTTTTGCTATAGGCGAAGACAAGAGCGGCCGGGTGCTGGTGGCCACTGCCAACGGTTTGTTTGCCTCAACTGCAAACACGAGTAACCCCACGTTCACTCGCCTGACGTCTCCAGTTGAACGAGTGGCCCAAAGCGATAGCGTGCGGGCTATCGCGAATTTTAGCGGGGCGACTTACATCGCGACTTACGGGTACGGCGTGGAGCGGATCCAGGGATCGCAACGCCAACTGGTCTGGCCCGACGCGAACGCCGACAATCGGCTGCGCGAGATCACGAGCCTCGGCCAGGACTATCTGGGCAAAGCAGCGGCTGGGCGTCTATTAATCGGCACCGCCGGCGCCGGCGTCTTTGTCTTTGACGGCAAAGAAAGCAGAACAGAGAGCGCGCTGGATAAATTAAAAGGCGGTGCGGTCTGGGCGATAGTAGAGTATGGCCACGACTCTCTGCTGGGCACGGACAAGGGCTTGTTCCTGTTTCAGGCCGGCCAACTGAAAGATATTGTGCCGGGAGTAATTGCGCGACAGGTTGTGACCGCCGTGAATGATAATCACGCTAACCGAGCGTGGTGCGCGACCGTAGGCAATGGCTTGCAGGCCGTGGTGATCGACGATCAATTCGGCGCGATCGTTTCGCGTTTGGACGTCGAACAGGGTCTGCCTTCACAGCGCGTCTTTGCGGTGTTGTCTGAACGAAATGCAGATGGCAGCGAGAGTGTGATCGCCGGCACCAATCGCGGCCTGGTGCGGTACGAGCCGGGCTACGTCACGCCGACTGTGCTGCCGGCGCGCATCATCAGCCAGCGGATCCACGAACAATCCGAGTTGCGCTCAGGCCTGAAGCTCGATTATCCGCAGAACAGTCTGCTGTTGGATGTGACGGCGATTAGCAGCCGGACCTTTCCGGAACAGTTTCAATATGCATTCTCACTGTCGGACAGTTCGGGAAAAATTATCAGAGAAAAGATTTCGCACGATTCCCAGTTCGCGATGGAGAAGCTGAAGCCCGGCACATACAAGGTCGTGGCGCGAGCTTTTACTAAAGACCTGACGCAGGCTGTGCCACTCTCGTTCGAGTTCACCGTGGCGAGAGCGCCTTTTCCATGGACCTCAACCGCGCTTGGGGTGCTGCTCGTGTTTGCCTTGATCGCTCTGGGATGGGGATATTTTCAGAACCGGCGCATTCATCGCACCAGCGCGGCGTTGGCTTCCGCGAACCGCGATCTGGCCGAAGCGCGTCTGCAACTGGCGAATGAGACTGAGACCGAACGTCGCCGCATCGCGCGCGATTTGCACGATCAGACGCTGGCGGATCTGAGGAACCTGGCGCTGCTGGTCGATCGCCTTCCGGCCGGCGGGCAGGATGTCCGTCCGAACCGTGCGCCATCCGCGCCGGGCGCGCTACGCTCTGAGATTGAGTCGATTTCACAGGAGGTACGGCGCATCTGTGAGGACCTGAGCCCGTCGGCGCTGGAGAACGTTGGACTGTCAGCCGCTTTGCAGTTTGCCCTGGCCCATGCGGTCGAACATGCAGCGCCCGATTGCAAGTTCGCGTACGAATTTGTGTGCGACGACGGTCTGGATGAAAGGCTGAATCTGCCTGCGAGCGTGCAAATCCAAATTTACCGCGTCACCCAGGAGGCCCTGAGCAATATCTGCCGCCATGCAAACGCAAAGCACGTTAAGATGAGCGTCACGGTTACTGAAGCGAGTGCGTTTGTTTTGCAGATTGAAGATGACGGCCTTGGTTTTGACGGCGCTGGAACAAAGAAGAAGCCCGGCCGCGGCGTGGCCAACATTCGGGCCCGCGCCAGCATGATCGATGCTGAGGTTGAATGGAGCAAACGCGAAGGTGGCGGGACGGTTTTTACTCTGCATAAGAAAGGTGCGGGGGCAAACGGAGAATAATGTGGTCACGGCTATGCCGCCTGATGTGCGGAAAGCCTCCGGCTTTCGCTCCGTTAGGAGCGAGATGTTTATAGAACCGGTTGTAGGAAATTATTCCCCGAGCTCTTTGAGGAGCGAGATTTCTTCAGCGCTGACTACACACATTCCGCTCCTAAAGGAGCTTCTGAAGTGATCTCGAGTGTCCGTGCTATAGACATCTCGCTCCTAACGGAGCGAAAAGCATTTGTCATTTCGTCATCCATGACAACGCGCGCGAGTGAATGATTAACAGCAAATTCTTACGGACAAATCCGGAAGTAGCAGCAGCGCTGTCCGGGAACCGGCCCGTGGTCGCCCTTGAATCAACCGTGATTGCCCACGGTTTGCCGCAGCCGCGGAATTTCGAAACCGCGCAACGCCTGGAACAAGTCATTCGCGACGAAGGTGCAACTCCCGCAACGATCGCGGTGCTCAAAGGCAGGCTTTGTATTGGCTTGACTCAGACCCAGCTCGAACATCTCGCGACATCCAGTGACATCAGGAAGATAAGCATCCGCGACCTGCCAGTCGCGGTAGCGAACGAATGGGACGGCGCCACGACGGTGGCGTCAACCATGTGGATTGCGCATCGCGCCGGCCTCAAGGTCTTCGCGACCGGCGGCATCGGCGGCGTGCATCGCGGCTCTCTGGCGGACGTGTCAGCCGATTTGCCGGAACTCACCCGCACGCCGATGATAGTCGTTTGCTCAGCCGCGAAGATTGTTCTGGATCTGCCCGCGACCCGCGAGTGGCTGGAAACGTTTGGAGTCACCGTCGCCGGCTACGGCTGTGACGAAATGCCGGCGTTCTATTCAAGGCAGAGCGGGCTGCCCGTGGATGTTCGTTGTGATTCTGCTGAAGCAGTGGTGCGGCTCTTTAGGACCCAACGTGAGTTGGGCGTAGCAGGAGCTTTGCTTGTTACCGTCCCAGTGCCAACCGCAGTGGAAATCCCCGAGGACACATTGAGAACTATTCTCGATCAATCTCTTCGTGACGCGGAACAGTCGAAGATCGCCGGACGTGACCTCACGCCGTTTCTACTCGGGCGCATGGCAGAGTTAAGCGCAGGCTCGACGCTGCGAGCGAACATCGGACTGCTGGAAAACAACGCGCGCGTCGCCGCACAAATTGTTCGAGAGCTTGAGTCATGAGATCGTAGCTTGTGCAGCTTAAGCATGCTTCACGTGCCACTTTGGCTAAGGCCCTGGCAACCGCATCATCTCCTCTACAAATCGTTTCGCCACCTTGCCCGCCACCGTGCCGCCAAGTGAACTGAGCTTTCTGCCCGCCACCACTGTTTGCGTTTTGGCATCGACGACGGTGAAGACATACTTCGTAAACAAGTCGTGGCGCAGCTCAAGAATCAGGTCGGCTTCGGATTTCTCGCGCGTGATTACAAATCCGAGCTGATGGAACTCAGGCCGCCGGAGCAGCTTGTCTTCAACCACCGCGGCTCGGACCAGCAACGACGTGGAAGAGACAAAGACGCGGCGTTCAGCGCGGGTCTCAGCAGGGCGCTCAGCCGCGGCGGCTTCATCATTAGTCAACCGTTCAGTCGTCAATCTTCGCTGCCGCGTCGCCGCTGCTTCGGCTTGTGGAGCAGGAGCAACTCCAGGGGTTTGGGCGAAAACCCCAATCCCGGAAACGGCGATCATAGCGTCCGCCACCAGGACCAGAAGGACTGAAATTCCTGGGGCTTGCTTAGCGCGGACCGGCTCACAAGATCCGCAATTGCCTGGCGATGTCTTCATCGAAACCTCCGGACTGGAAACGATGATCTCACCGGTCTGCAAACCGTTGAGGTTCGCTGTGTCACTTCATTCGATCGTCACAAGACTTTTCGTGCGCTTTCGTGGATCGAATTTAGAGCTCGGTACAGAACCGCGAGCGGTAGCGACCGGATGCCATACTCAATGAGAGAATTGCGACACAATTGTTCGTAGTTCCCAATTGTAAAGACAAGTTGAGTCTAGCATCCGGTCGCTACCGCTCGCGGTTCTGTACCGAACGCTGCTTTGAAACTGACTACCACCGACTCAGCAATCCATAATTTTGGATCGCGGCGTGCAAAAAACTTTTCGTCGCGACCGACAACCAACCTGCGCGCGAGCGGCATCTCACGCGACAAGTCCGAAGAGATCCCCAGCCCTTTCGCGATTCGTTTTGAAGTTGAGTGAGTAGTCTTAAGCGTCGAGTACCTCCTCAGGCTCGTCGATCGTAATCCAATCTATCGTAGGTCAGCGGTGAACTAATTTCTCCGCGAGCTCCGAAGTGTGTCGAGGTCAATGATGAGGAACGCGCCGGAAATTTTTAGAGTCTGAACCCGCGAAAGTTTTCAGGAGGCAACCATGAGCCGCAAGTGGCTTCTCTTCCCGTTTTGCCTTTCGGTCCTGCTTACCCTGGTGCCGGTTTCACGCGCCGGCCTGACGCTGCGCGTCAACGAATCCGCTACCAGAGTTCTGTTCGAAGAACAGGGCACTCGCGTTCTGCTCTCGGTGGACAACTCACTCGGGCGGCGCGTGGATGCGCATGTCAAACTTGAACTCATCGACACCGACGGCAGCGTGCGCGCCGTGGCCGAAAGTGATGCTCAGATAAAACCGGGCGCGAACACAGTGACCTTGCCGCTCGGGTTGTGGTTATCCGGCAAGTCCGCCACCGACACCCGCGAAGTGCTCTGGTACCGCCTGCGTTATCGCGTCACGCCCACGACCGCAACCCAATTCGATGCTTTCAGCGGTGTTATATCCTTGTCGCAGATTACTCCCGACATTTTCGCCGTTCACGTGGCCGCGCCTGACAAGGTCCAGGAGGGAGCGGCCTATCGTCTGCGCGTGCGCGCCTCACAACCGATGACCTCGCTCCCGGTCCCCGAAGTGAAGCTCGACGTCGAAATCAAGTTCGACGGTTACGACCAGGACGATATTGTGTTGAAGCAATCCGCACGCACCGACGCGAACGGGTTTGCGACGCTCGACTTTCAAATTCCCCGCACGGTTGAGGACGACGAAGCAGAAATAAAAGTTGTGGCCCGGCGCGGGATTTTGACAGAGAGCGCGGAAACCGATGTCGACCTTGATCGCTTAGCGCGGGTCATGTTGAGCACCGACAAGCCGCTCTATCAACCTGGCCAGGCCCTGCATACGCGCGTCCTGATGTTTGACTCCGGGCGTCATGCGCTGGCGGATCAGAAAGCAACCCTCAAAGTTTCGGATCCGGAAAGCACGACCGTCTTTCGCGCGGAGCTGATTGCGTCGCGGTTTGGCGTCGCCAGCGCCGACTGGGCGATTCCGGAGAATACCCGATTGGGAGACTACCGGATCGAAGTCGAACTCGAAGGAGACAAGTACGCAAGTTCATATGGGGCGGCTACAGTCAAGATCAGCCGCTATGACCTTCCCAACTTCTCGGTCAACGTAAAGCCGGATCGCTCCTTTTACTTACCCGAACAGAATGCGGAGGTGGAAGTGCGCGCCGACTATTTGTTTGGCCAGCCGGTTAAGCGCGGGCACGTGCGCGTGGTGCGCGAAACCGAGCGGCACTGGAACTATCGCGAGCAAAAGTATGAATCCGAAGAGGGTGATAAGTACGAGGGCGACGTCGATGCCAATGGGCGTTTTGTGGCTAATATCAACCTGGCCGGCGAACACGCCGCGCTGAAGTCAGAAGACTATTCGCGCTATCGCGATGTTTCTTACGCCGCCTATTTTACGGATGCGACGACCAATCGAACTGAGCAGCGCCGTTTCGATCTGCGCCTTTCGAAAGATGCGATTCACGTTTATGTGATCGAGCGAAGCTCGAGACAGGCGCGCGGGTTTCCGCTCGAGTTCTATGTTTCGACTGCCTACGCCGACGGCACGCCGGCGTCATGCGAAGTTGCGATCAGCCGCGTCTGGGACCGAGAAGATTCGCGCCCGGACGTCGACCTGCGCACAATCAGAACAAACAAATACGGCCTCGCCAAAGTCAGCCAACTTACCCCGCCGATGGAGCGGGATGACAAAGAAAGCGAAGTTTCACTGATGCTTCGCGCCCGCGACGGCAAAGGCGCGGATGGAAAACACACTGAGACTTTTAACTTCGACGACGAACCGGTGATCCGGATCGCGACTGACAAACCGCTCTATCGCGATGGTGATCCGATTCGCGCGGAGATTGTTGCCAGCCAGCCTGACCTGACGCTCACGCTGGACGTAATCGGAGAGACGAACGTCCTGCAATCGCAGTTGGTGCGCCTGAAAGACGGCCGCGCGTCCCTCGTATTCCCGTATCTGAAAAGCTTTGACGGTCCGCTCACTATCGCCGCTTATGCGCCGACGCCGGACGGTGGGAATAGCGTGATCAGCGGCACGCGCACGGTACTCTATCCGCACGATCGCGACCTCAAACTCAAACTCGCCCTGAATCAGGAGAGCTATCGCCCGGGCGAAGAGGCCAGCGCCAACTTTGTTACGCGCACCGCAAAAGGACGGGTCGCGGAAAGCGCTATTGGAGTGATCATTTTTGATCAGGCTGTCGAAGAACGCGCCCGCACGGATCGAGAATTCGGGGGACGCTACGGCTTCTATGGATCGTTCTCTTATCTGTTTGGCTGCGGCGGAGACATCGCCGGGGTGAGCCGCAAAGATCTGGATCAAGTTGATCTGTCCAAACCGTTACCTGAAGGACTTCAGCTCGTCGCCGAAGTGTTGCTGGCCGAAGACAGCTTTGTGCCGCACTTCTTTCACAGCGAGGAATTCGCTGGCAATCCCACGAAGGTGTTTTCAGATTTCTTTGAGAGTCAGATCGATCCGCTGAAAGACCGGCTCGAGAGCGAATATAAACAGAACTGCGTCTATCCCACCGAGCAGGCCGCTTTACGCCGGTTTGCATCAATGTCGGGCATTGATCTTGACGAGCTGCAAGATCCATGGGACACGTCATACCGCTCTTCGTTCTTTGCCCAGGGCGCTTCCGACGTTTTTCAGCTCACCAGCGCCGGAGCCGACAAACAGTTCGACACCGCTGATGACTTCACTGTCTTACGCACCGAGCGGCCTTACTTTCGTTTCACGGGCGAAGCAATCAATCGTGCCATAGCGCGCTATCACGCGCGCACCGGAAAGTTCATTCGTGAAGCATCAATCCTGCAGAGCGAGCTGCGCCAGGAGGGAATCGATCTCGGTACTCTTCGCGATCCCTGGGGCCAGCCGTATCAGCTTGAGTTTGGAGTGAGCCAGACAAAATACCTCGTCTCCGTCCGCAGCACGGGGCCTGACAAGAAATTGTCGTCGCCGAACAATGACGACGTGCTCCTGTGGACTGCGCCAATCGATTACTCGTTTGACGTGCAAACGCAGATCGATGCGGCGTTGGCGGCTTACTTCAAAAGCACATCGCATATCCCACAGAGTGACGCTGAGTTTAGTGCAGCTCTCAAAGGTTCGGGCTTGAGCCGTAGCGACCTGCTTGATCCCTGGGGCCGGCCGTACTATGCAACCTTCAAGCAGGATGCGATCTACGGCAATCGCGTGAATGTCTTCAGTTATGCGGCTTATGGCGAGAAACCAAAGGAGAAGACCGAGCTGACGCCGGTCACGCAGAAAGTTAATTACATCTATCTGCGCAGCGGCGGTGAAGATGGAAAGGAAGGCACCGCAGACGACTTCAACGTCGCGACTTTCTCCCGGCTGATCGCCGAGCAGGCAGGTGACGAGCGCACTCCGCAATCAGTCAATCCCGTTGTGCTATTGCCCGGCTCAACGGGAGCAATCACCGGTACGGTAACCGATCCAAACGGCGCGGCCGTGGCGGGCGCTACGGTTACCGCAAAGAACAAGCGTACCTCGTTGGAGTTTTCAACCACGAGCAACGATAGCGGTCAATATCTTATCCGCAATGTGCCGGCTGGGATCTACGAAGTCAGATTCAGCTCCCCTGGGTTTTCGCTCTATGAGTTGGTTGAGGTACCGGTCCGCTCGTCAAGTATCACGCATGCTGATGCGCAGTTGAGCCTCGCGGCAGCTACGGCGACGGTCACCGTCACCGCGGGGGCAGCAACGGTTGATGTCACCTCAGCTCAGATGTCGATGACTGTTGTCAAAGCTGAGTTCGGAAGAAGCTCAGCTGGAATTGTCAGCCAACTCTCTACCCCGCGGCTGCGCGAATATTTCCCTGAGACACTGGTGTGGCAACCGTCGCTGGAAACAGACAAGCAGGGCCGCGCGCAACTCAAGTTTAAGCTCGCCGACAACATCACCACCTGGAAGATGTCGGTGATCGGATCGACGGAAGATGGCCAGATCGGCACGGTCGAAAAAGAGATCAAGGCGTTCCAGCCTTTCTTTGTCGAACACGATCCGCCGCGAATCCTGACTGAGGGCGACGAGATTTCGCTTCCCGTGGTGGTGCGCAACTATCTCGATCATTCGCAGGCTGTGAATCTCGAAATCAAACCAGAGAGTTGGTTCGCCCTGCTTGGCCCAGCGACGAAGAGCTTGAATGCAGCAGCCGGTGATGCCACGCGCGGCACGTTTGATTTTCGGGCCAGTGCTGCTGTGAAAGACGGGAAACAACGAATCACGGCCACCGGCGCCGACGCCAACGACGCGATCGAGAAACCAGTGACCGTTCACCCCGATGGTGAAGAAAAATCAGTGACCGCAAGCGACATCGTTTCCGATACGGGCGAACTCACCCTCAACCTGCCGGCGTCTCTGGTTCCTAAATCGGTCCGGGCCGAGTTGAAAATCTATCCCAACCTGATGGCCCACGTTGCTGAAAGTGTCGAAGCGATCATGGAACGCCCCCACGGCTGTGGCGAGCAAACGATCTCATCGACCTACCCCAGCCTTTTGCTGGTGCGCAACTACAAAAAGTCCGGTCAGGATTCTCCTTTGCGGGCGCGGGCCGAGCGCTATTTGCGCGCCGGTTACCAGCGCCTGTTGAACTATCGCGACAGCAGTGGCGGCTTCACGTACTGGGGTCGCGGTGAACCGGACCTCGCGTTGACCGCCTACGCTTTGCGCTTTCTTAGTGAGGCGCGTGAATTGATCGTCGTCGACGATGACGTAATCAAAGAGGCCCGTGCCTGGTTGATTAAGCAGCAACGCGCGGACGGTGGTTGGGCCGCATACGACTATGGCGACAAGCTCGAGAACAAACGGCGCACGGCTTTGTTGACGGCTTACATTGCACGTGTGCTGGCGATGAGTGCTCCCGCGACTCAGATCGACGGCACTGCAAATCAAAAACCGCTCAAAGCCGTTTCACCGGAACTAAAGCGGGCGCTCGCTTATCTGGCGATGCGGATCGAAGAGATCGACGAGCCTTATCTGATCGCGTCTTACGCGCTGGCATCGCTGGACGCCGGCGATCGTGGAAGCGCTCAGAAGGGGATCGACAAACTTCGCCCGCTGGCTCATGCAGAGAATGGCGCGAGCTACTGGTCACTGGAAACCAATACGCCATTTTATGGATGGGGGCTTGCCGGCCGCGTTGAGACTACCGCGCTTGTCGTTCAGGTTCTCGCGCGCTACGAAGCAGAGACGGGGCCGAGCGCCAATAAATCCGGAGACAAGTTGGTCGATCAGGGTTTGTTGTTTCTGCTCAGGGCCAAGGACCGTTATGGCGTTTGGTACTCGACGCAGGCGACGATCAATGTGCTTGATGCGATGCTGGCTTTGGTGACCCGGGATTTTGATGCCGGGCACTCACCGAAAAACTCAGTCGCTGACGTGTTCGTGAATGGACGCAAAGCAAAGTCAGTCGAGCTTCCTGCGCCTGGACGTATGGCCATGCCCCTGACTATCAACCTCGATGAATTTGTCAGCATCGGTGCTAACCACATTGAGATTCGACGCCCGGGCGGGAGCTCGCCCGCGTCTGCGCAGGCAGTAGCAACCTACTACCTGCCCTGGGCTGAATCAATCGCGACGCAGAACGAGAATTGGCGCGCGCATGGCTCCAGCGGTTTGCGGCTCGTTACAAAGTTCGATCAGACGGAAGGAAGCATCAGCGATCAGATCAATTGCCACGTCGAAGCCGAGCGCATTGGTTTTAGAGGGTACGGAATGATGCTGGCTGAGATCGGTCTGCCGCCCGGCGCTGATGTCGATCGGTCTTCGCTCGAATCAGCCATGAAAGGATCGGACTGGAGCATTAGCCAGTACGACATCCTGCCCGACCGCGTGATCGTCTATCTCTGGCCGCGAGCTGGCGGGACGAAATTCGATTTCAAGTTTCGTCCGCGATTCGGCTTGCGCGCGCAGACGGCAGCTTCGGTGGTCTACGACTACTATAACCCTGAAGCGCGCGCGATCGTGGCGCCGGTCAGTTTCGTCGTGAAGTGATGAATTAAGCGCGCTTCCCGGAACATCCTTCCTGAGCGCGTTGTCTAAGATTGCGCAGTGCACGCCAGAGCTTCTCCCCAGGCTCTCCGATCAACTTCAGCCATTTGATAAGGAGCCGGCCCATGCCTGATGAACTTAGATCTCTTGATCGACTCACCATTCCGAATCCTTGCAACGCCGATTGGGATTCAATGTCCGGTAACGACCGGGTGAGATTTTGCGAGCATTGCAATCTGCACGTCACCGATCTTTCAGCGATGACACGTTCCAAAGCGATGCGTCTGGTCGCGCGCTCACGGGGTCGCCTGTGTGTGCGTTACGTCCCGGGACCGGTCAGTCGCGTGTTAACCAGCGGGCCGGAAAAGCTCTACCGGATCGGTCGTCGTGTTTCGCGGATTGCTGCCGGTGCGTTCACGGCGACACTTAGCGTTTCCGGCGCCGTCAGCCAAACTCTCTCTGACCCAAAAGCGGCTGTGGGGCGGTCGCCTGCTGCCGTCGCTCAGGTAATGCCAGAGTCGCAGGTCGGCGCAAGTATTTCGGGCATCATTACGGATTCCAACGACAAGGTTGTGCCGGGAGCGACCGTAACTCTCGTCAATAACGCAACCGCTGTAGCGTTGGTGAACGCCGCTGATCTTGACGGCAAGTACCGCTTTCAGTTCCTGGACCAAGGTGAATACAGCCTGACCGTCGAAGCGGCGGGGTATGACAAGACAGAGTTTAAGAAGCTTGTCCCGAAACCGAATGAGAATCTCGACTTGAATGTAGCTCTCGATCCAACTCAGGTGTTGGCAGAATTAATCCCGATAGAACTCACCGAGGTCAAGGCGGTTGTCAGAGTCACGATGGGCGTAGTTGCCTTTCGCGGGCCAGAGAATCCACTGGTGAACGCCGTGTACCAGGATGACCTTGAGGCAGTCAAAGGACTCGCGTTTTCGTCGACCAACATTAACGCTCTTGATCCGGTGACTCACATGTCCGCGCTGCATCACGCGGTTAGCAAAGGGAACATTGAGATAGTTCGAACCTTGTTGGCCGCGGGCGCCAATCCAAATGCAAAGGACGAAATGGGACGCACCGCCCTAATGTTTTTGAGCAGCGGGGCTACGGCCGACCTCGTTCGAGAGCTGGTTTCGCTCGGTGCCAAAGTCAATGTGCGGGACGCGGCGGGAGGCACCGTGCTAATGAGTGTCGCGTCAACAAGCTTCGCGGCGATAAAGGAATTGATTGAGGCTGGCGCAAAGGTTGGCGTGAAGGATGAGACGGGACAGACCGCTCTGACTCTGGCCGCCGATAATCAGGACGAGCGCGTGACGAAACTGCTTATCGAAGCAGGAGAGAGAGTCAATTCAAAAACTTCCGAGGGAGAGACCGCGCTGATGATCGCAGCCCGAAGTGGGACTGCCGCCAATGTGAAGGCTTTGATTGATGCCGGCGAAATCATAAGCGGCGTGGAGCGCCGTGTTAGCCTGCGCAGTCATCCCGCTCATGGCGTCGTTGAAAATCTTCGCGTTCTCCGGATGCTGGCCGAAGAATTTCCAGACATCCATTCCAAACGCCTGGTCAAAAGCAATGCCGCCCGTGCGCACGCTGTGCATCAATTCTCCCCATGCCGGGTAGTGCTCCCCGCCAAGTTCAGTCATCGCGAATGAGCGCAGCGAACCGGGAACATCCGCCCGCAGAGTCTGCAACAGCGGAGTTTCACCGAAGCGATCGCCGTCTTGCGTGAAAACCCCGACACTCGCCAGGGCCCGCAGCACGCGGAAGAGCGATGGTGCGTGAGTTTGCGTCGCCGCCGCTAACTCGGCTGACGTTTTCGATCCATCCTTGACGAGATCGGCGAGACCTAACTTTGCGGTGATGTAGATACCGCGCGAGATCCAGAAACCCGAGATCAACTGCAACATCGCCAGCGGTGGCCCCACTTGTGCCGCGCCGGCAGATTCTTGTGCTTTCAAAACTTTTAGTCTCCCGTAAGTAAATAAGTTATTTGCACCGAAGATGTTATCGGTGGAATGGCGCGCACGGCAACTTGAGAGAGGGCGATGACGAAGAGAGCCTCTTACCGCAGAGGATCGCAGAGGCTTTCGCGGAGGAGCGCAGAGATTTCTCAGCGACCTCTGCGTAATCCTCTGTGACCTCTGCGGTTTTTCCTGTGGGTATGACTGACGATTGAAAGCGACGTTCACGCGAGGATTAACCCGCTTGCTACCACCGGCGGTTCTGTACCATGTCGGCTTTGATTGTGTTAAGCTCTGGCCTTCCGTAATTCAATCCATTTTTAGCCGAGAGCCAGGGAGGAAATCATGGCTGAAGAAAACAAATGCAGGAACCCACCGTGTACTTGTCCGCAACCGCCGGATGGCAAGTACTGTAGCGCATCCTGTGAAGGCACAGGCGACACAATCGAACTCGATTGTGATTGCAGCCACGAGGCGTGCCAGGGAAATTTCTAAGTTAGAGTTTAGGATGGGAACAGGAGTGGCACAGACTTGCGGTCTGTGGATCGGCGGTAGTTCGATCGCAGACTGAAGTCCGTGCCACTTTATTGCTGGTGTTTGGCGATGACGGCGCCGAGATGCTCGGCCATCGCCGGATCCAGCGCCCGTAATTTCTGCTGTTGCTCCTGCGCCTTTTTCACCTCGCCCAGAACCATATAGCTAACCGCAAAGTTGTAGTAGAACGAAGGGTCCTTCGGATTGAGGCTGATGGCCTTCTGATGCAGCGGGATCGCTTCGCGTCCACGACCTGACTTCGAAAGAGTTACCGCCATGCTGTCATAGGCGAGGGGAAAGTCAGGATGATCTCGGATCAGGAGCCGGTAAATAAATTCCGCGTACTTCATCTGGCCCAGGCGGTCGTAAGTGACGCCCATGTTGTATCGGGCTTTCACGAACCCGCTGTCCAAAGCCACCGCCCGCTGAAAAGCCTCGAGGGCGAGCGGATATTGCTTTAATTCGCCGAGTGCCTCACCCAGGTTGTTTTGGGCCGGCGCGGAATTCGCATCCAGCGCCAACGAGTCGCGAAAAGCAGTCGCTGCCGGCTGGAATTTACCCAGAGACATATAGATGTTGCCGGCGTTCAGGAGCGCCGCCGCGGCAATCTTCGGTGAGCCTTTCGCGATGACTGCAATTGTCTCGTACGCCTTGATCGCGTCATCGTAACGACCTTGCTGTTCAGCAGTCTGGGCCACACGCGTGAGTCTTTGCGCTTCTTTAACCGCATCTGCGGAAGGCTGGGCTGACGCAGAGGCGAACCCACAGAGCAAGAGGACACTGCCAACTAAGATCCGTCTGATTAACTGTTTCATAACTTTTTTTCTTTGGTGTCAGAAGCCCGACCGTCAGGGAGGGCCACAGTCGCAACTACTCTTGATACGGAGTCAGCGGCGAGTAGTTCTTGTCGAATGCCACAACGATCTGGTCGACGCCAGCCCTTGCTTACGCGCGGGCTTCTGACACCACCATTAAATAAAAAAGGGGTAATCGCCGCAAAAATTGGGAATTTTCCGGGATTGGTTGTATTAATGTACCCGTAAATCTCAGTTTTGCAGAATAGTGTAAGGACAAGGAGGCGTCCTCAATGACCAGATTCTTTCTCTTGCTCCTAATCGCTCTGATTTGCGCGCCCGCGGCGTTCGCCCAGAGCAGGGATTATTCGTATTACGAATTTTATGTCGGGTATGCGCACGAGCGCGCTAACAATAACGCCGACACTTTCGATAAGAATGGCCGCGCCAAGATCAATGGCTCAACGATTGACCTCGCTTCCGAGCGAACCGGCTACAACGGTTTCGAAGCAGAGTTCAATCAGAACGTCACCCGTCACATCGGAATTGTGACCAGCTTTAGCGGCACGTTCAAGCAAAACGAAGGCTACTTCGATGCGCGTTCGGGTAAGACATACCGCGCCAACGTGCAGCGATACGATTTGCTGGCCGGGCCTCGTTACAACTGGCGCACGGCCGGAGTGACTCCGTTCGTTCACGGGCTGTTCGGCATCTCGCATGTGCGCGCCGCGTTTGACGATCGCACGCGGACCGCAACCGCTTTTGCGATGGCCTTCGGCGGCGGACTTGATGTCCACGCCGGCGAGCATCTCGACGTGCGGGTAGTTCAGGTTGATTATTTGCCGACCTTCTTTAATGGCAAGCGCCAGGACAACATTCGCGCTTCGGCCGGTATTAAGATCAAGTAGTAAGATCGAGCCGCAAAAAAGGCACAGAGGGCCCAAAGAGAGGAAGCCGTGCGCGGGTTTTCCCCCTTTGAGCTTTTAGTGCCTTTTCGTGGCTAAGCAGTTTTCGCTAAATCCAGAAACTGCGCCGCCAGCTTTGGGCCGACGCCTTCGTCTTCATGCTTGAAAAAGACGAAGGCGTCTTTCCATTTCTGAGCGCGCACTCGTTTCAGCCATTCAAACAGATCGTTTTCGTTGTAAGCCTCGCGGCGCAGACGCAGGTAACCCCACTTAGCCGTGCTGATAATTTCCGTGAGCGGTTTTTCATCCGTGTCGGAGACTACCAGCGCGCAGTCTTTCGCGCTCAGCAAGTCAAAGACTTCCGCATCGAACCAGCTCTCATGACGAAACTCAAACGCCGCGCGCGCCTCCGTGGTAAGTAGATCGAGGAAAGCTCTAAGCCGTGCCGTGTCCTTCTTCATGTTCGGCGGGAGCTGAAAAAGCACGACGCCGAGACGCTCTTCCAATAACGCGGCGGTCTCCAGCAGATACTTCGTTTCATCGGCGACGTTATTGATGCGCTTGATATGCGTGATGCGCTGGCTGGCTTTGATGGAAAAACGAAAGCGCTTTGGCACCTGCTCTTTCCAGTTTTCGATCATGGCAGGTTGCGGCAGGCGGTAGAAGGTGTTGTTTATTTCCACCGCCGGCAGCCGCCGCGAGTAATACGAGAGCATTTCTTTGGCGGGCAAGTCTTCGGGATAGAAGTTGCCCTTCCACTCTTTGTAACTATAGCCGCTGGTGCCGACGTGAAGTTTCATTGGCGAATAATATAGTTGATTGACCCGATAAGCTTAGAGTTACACACGCTGACTAGCAAAGCCCTCAAACTCAGGCCGCAAGCGACACTGTACGAACGCTTCAAGAAGTGACCGCGCGAACACGTCATACTTTGAGGGGATGAGGAAGTGAACTCGGCTGGTGTGCTGGCAAATCCAAGCTTTCACGTTTGTTTCATCGAGACCGGTTAGGCCAATGGCTGTTTGGCTTTTCACGAGTGACTTTGCCAAGCTGCTTCGCGCTCGACCGGTGCCATAGTGCTGACCACTAAATCGCGGCCCACTTTTCCGACCGGCTTTCCCTACTTTCAAGCACCTCTCACCGAGCATGAATACGTAGATGGCTAACGTTCCGGGTGGCAGCGATTTGGGTGGGAGATGTGGGGTTGGAATGAATTCCACTTTGATATCGGAAAGAGGAATCGCGATGTCGGCGCGCGCCGCAACCTGAACAAAGTCAGACGCAATATCAGCGTATCGCTTTGGGATAGTCATCGGTGCCTCAGTCACGAGCGACTTCACTTAATCATCGTCGGCCACATCCCCAATGGTTGCTTCAGCCCATTCCAGCGCCTCCGCTTCTCTATCCGCATCGTTGGCCATGGCTTGGTAGCCTTCTTCCAACGCCTGATTCGATTCGAGACTTTCAGACATGATCGTTCTTCAATGAGATACGCGATCTGCCGATTCAATCACGAGGTTGTTGCTGCGGAGCGCAGTCAGCTAAGCAGCTTCAAGTAACGCTTGCTCAACCTTGCGCGGTAGCTCAATAAACAAAAAATAATCGGCGGGATAGAGGTAGTCTTCACCTTCGTTGTCGACGACTCGAATGTAATTTGATTTCGCAGCGCTCTCGTCAGGCAGCACCTGGTAAATCCTGCGCGGAGTTAACAGGTCTGGATCGTCTGAGCTAATACAGACAGCAAACTTGGGTTCCTGATTATTCTTCCTGGCCATTTTCTTAATCCAGATACTGTTTGATTCGCATTTTCCTTTTGCCTATTCCGTGCGCTTCGAACCAATGCACTTCAGCAAGTCGTATCCTACCATCAGACAGGCGCACGGTGGCAACTCCTTTAAGCTTTCTCCATCGACCCCGGCCATATCGTTTTCGCAAGACACTTAGAATCTTAATGCCGGGTCCGACCGCGATGGTTTCGATCTCCGTTATTCTTCCGACAATCTCAAAATGCATCGCGGGAGTTCCTCATGAAATCGCGCGCGCGATCAAAAACGCGGCGCCGGCAGCCACGCTGCCAATCAAGGCAGTCTGCAAAGCACTGCGCAGCGGACGCGTGCCGGTGTAGCGCCCTTTGATAAAGCCGAACACGAACAGAGCAATCAACGTGACGGCGACCGAGAGCAAGAGAGCATTCCTGCGGACATCCATCGGAGTGATGTAAGCGGCGAAGATATAAGGCGCCAGGGGAATCAAGCCGCCGGCAACATACGCTGACGCGATCGTCACGGCGCTGATTAAGGCGCGCTTTGGATCAGGCTTTTCCAACCCCAGCTCAAAACGCATCATGAAGTCGACCCACTTCTGCGGATGCTTCGCGAGCGCTGCGACGATTGGTTCGCTTTCTTCGTTACTCAGACCGTACGAGTGAAATACCTCGGCGACTTCACGCATTTCTTCTTCGGGAATCTCTTTGACCTCACGCTTCTCGCGTTCCCGTTCTTTGGCGTAGTGTTCCGCGTCGCTCTTGGCGGCCAGGTAGCCGCCCAGCCCCATGGCGATCGATCCGGCGGCAATTTCCGCGAGACCTGCGGTGACGATAATGCCGGCATTGGTTATGGCGCCCGTCAGACCAGCGGCCAGCGCAAACGGGACGGTCAAACCATCCGCCATGCCAATGACAATGTCGCGGACAGTTTCACCCGCGGTGAAATGTCGTTCGACGTGAGGAGTTTGCGGCATGAAGTGTTTCTCCTTTGGTGGCACAGACTTTAGTCTGTGATTCGATCAGGGTATGTTGGATCACAGACTGAAGTCTGTACCACTCAAACGTTAGAACTTACCGATCAATATCAGCACGCCGATGACGACGAAGGCGGCGCCGGCGGCGCGCTTGATCCATTCCAGCGGTAAGTACTGGCTCAAAAGACTTCCAACTATTATCCCGATCGCCGAGACCACGACCAGGGCCAGCGACGCGCCGATGAAAACTTCCCAGGGCCGTTTCTTTTCGGCAGCCATGGTCATCGCGGCAATCTGGGTTTTGTCGCCCATCTCTGCCAGAAACACTATTCCGAAAGTCGTCAGCATTATGCGCCAGTCCATTTGCACTCCTTAATACTGTATTCACGTTCGCTCGATATTGATTGCGCAATTCATGTAAGGCACAATTGCGCGTCTGTCAATATAATATCGTTGATGGTAGTTCTTAGTTCAGAGTTCAAGCTTTGGCTTGTTCTGGAAATCAGCAACCTAAAGGTTGAACTCTGAACGAATACGTTTCCCTTATCGAGTTCCCACATGGCTGAACCCACCAAAGAATTCATCGGGACGGAGCGCTTCACCGTGCGCCGGCGCCTGGGCGCAGGCGGCATGGGCGTCGTCTATGAAGCGCACGATCGCGAGATGGACAAGATCGTCGCCCTCAAAACTTTGACCCGCGCCGAAGCCGCGCACATCTATCGTTTCAAACGAGAGTTTCGCATGCTCGCCGACGTTTCGCACCCGAGTCTGGTAGCGCTGTACGAGTTAATGTCCGACGGCGGCCACTGGTTTTTTACCATGGAACTGGTTAAGGGCGTGACGTTTATTCAGTACGTGCGGCCGGAAGCGGCCGGCGTCGACCCTTCGACAGACAACACTCTGCTCAAACCGGGCGCGCGCCCGCGGCGACATACCGACACGGAAGCTGACACCGAATTCTTCGACAGTTCACACATCTCGCTCGAGTCAGGGGAAATGCCGCTCCTGGACGAAACGCCGCCACCGGCCGAAACCAACTACCGGCTGGATGTATCGCGATTACGATCAGCCCTGCGCCAACTCGCCGAAGGTGTGAATCGTCTGCATGAGCTGGGCAAGCTGCATCGCGACATCAAGCCTTCGAATGTTCTGGTCACAGATGAAGGCCGCGTGGTCCTGCTCGACTTTGGACTCGTCGAAGATATTCAGCCTGAACTTCACGAGACATTGTTGGCCGGCACGCCCGACTACATGTCTCCTGAACAAGGCGCACAGATGGCGATTTCGAAAGCCAGCGACTGGTACAGCGTGGGAGTAATTCTTTACCAGGCGCTGACCGGCCGGCTGCCGTTCCAGGGTCGTTTCTTTGAAGTCATGATGCACAAGCAGACGCGCGATCCGATTCAGCCGCGCGAGCTTAACCGCGAAATCCCACGCGACTTAAACGAGCTCTGCGTAAAATTGCTGCGCCGCGATGCCGAAGCGCGGCCGACCGGGCGCGAGGTCCTGCGCGCCCTGGGCGCTCGCGTGACGGGTGCTTCCGTATCCTTCGTCAGCCCGTCCGCCGAGAGTTCTTTCATTGGCCGCGAACGACTGCTCGCCGAATTGCACGATGCTTACTCGGCGACTCGTGAAGGCGAAACAGTTTCGGTCTATGTTCACGGCAATTCCGGAATGGGCAAGTCGGCTTTGGTGCGCACCTTTCTGGATCAAATCAAGGAGCAAAAACCTAAGCCGATCGTTTTGCAGGGACGCTGTTACGAGCGCGAGTCAGTTCCTTACAAAGCCCTCGACGGTGTGGTCGACAGTTTGAGCAAGCATCTTTCTTCGTTGCGTCATGGGCGGGCGGAAACTCTCTTGCCGCGAAACTCGCTGGCGCTGGCTAGGGTATTTCCAGTGATGTTACAGGTCGACGCGATCTTCAATGCGCGATCCGCGCGTCCTGAGACGGTTGATTTATTCACGCTGCGCCGCCAGGCATTCGGCGCGCTACGCGAGTTGCTGGGCCGCATCGCAAATCGCCGGCCGCTGGTGATCTACATCGACGATCTGCAATGGGCCGACGCCGACAGTACTTTTCTGCTCGAGGATCTGCTGCGGCCGCCGGACGCGCCCAAGCTGCTTCTGATAGGAAGTTTTCGCACTGAGGACGTCGACACCAAGCCTTTTCTCAAACAACTCTTGCAGGCGACGGGGAAAGACACCTGTCGCGAACTTTTCGTAAATCCGTTGCCCGCCGGCGAGGCGCGCGAGTTGACTCGCTCATTGTTTGCTTCCGCCAGATTATCCAGCGAGCCGTTCATCGATTCGATCGTGCAAGAGGCGGGTGGCAGTCCCTTCCTGCTCGAACAACTGACGCAATACGGGATGATGAACGAGCGCGTGGCGACCGCGGGCATTACGCTGGCCACGATGCTGGACGAGCGTATCAACCAACTGCCGTCAGGTTCGCGGCAGTTTCTCGACACGCTGGCCGTCGCCCGGCGCCCGGTCAATCAGGACGTCGCGATCAGGGCCGCGGGATTGGAAGACGATGATTCAGAAATTTTGGGCGCTTTGCGAAGCGCCCAATTTGTGCGCAGCGGCGGCACGAGCTACGGCGTCGAGATCTATCACGATCGCATTGGTGAAACGCTGGCGTCTCTGCTCGGTGACGACGAGCGGCGCCAAATTCATCGTCGCCTGGCGCAGGCTGTCGAAGCGCGCGGACTGGATGATCCGGAAGCGCTCTATGAAGATTATCTCGGCGCCGGCGATGAAGATCGCGCGGCCGGACACGCCGAAGCCGCGGCGCGCAAAGCAGCAAGCGCGCTGGCCTTTGATCGGGCTGCGTTGTATTACCGCCGCGCCATTGAATTGAAACCCGGCACTGCCAATCTGGTTGATTTGAAGATCAGCCTCGGTGACGCGTTGGCAAATGCCGGCCGGCCCGCCGAAGCGGCGAAGGAGTTTCTCGATGCCGCAAAAGCCAGCGGATCGCACCAGTCCCTCGCCCTCCAGCAACGCGCGGGCGCGCAGTTGTTGCAGGGCGGGCATATCGAAGAAGGCCTGGAAGTTTTTCGCGTGGTTTTGGAAACCGCGGGATTCAAATTAGCCAATGGACCCAAGCGTGCATTGCTATCGCTGATTTTGCGCCGGCTGTGGATTCGTTTGCGCGGGCTTGAATTCACGGAACGCAAAGCGAGTGAAATTCCCGAATCCGATCTGGCCCGGATCGATATCTGTTGGGCCGTGGCCGCGGGCCTGGGAATGGTTGATCTAATTCGCGGCGCGGACTTTCAAAGCCGGCATCTGCTGCTGGCTCTGCGCGCCGGCGAAGTCTATCGCGTCGCGCGAGCTATGGCCTTCGAGGTTGGCCAAACCGCCGCGCGTGGCGGAGCGAAACGCGAACAGGCGCTGGCGCTCGCCGAACGAACCGAGCGCCTGGCACAGCGCGCCGCGAATCCACACGCGACTGGCCTGGCTATCTGGGCCCGCGGATTGAGCTCTTACCTGGTGGGCGACTGGAAAAAGGCAGCCGAACTCTGCGAGCGCGCCGCGGAAGTTTTACGTGACGAATGTACCGGTGTGAACTGGGAACTGACGATCGCGAATCGTTTCATGCTCAGCTCGCTGATGTTTTTAGGTGAGATGGTCGAAGTGTCGCGGCGCGTGCCGCAGCTTTTGACGGCAGCCCTGGAACAGGGAAATCTCTTCGCCGCGACTGACCTGCGCACGCGCATGAATCCGATCTGGCTGGCGGCCGACGATCCCGATCGAGCACGCGCCGAAGTGATCTCGGCTCTGACCACCTGGCCGCGCGAGGGTTTTCACTTGCAGCATTACAGCTCGTTGGTGGCCCTGGTGCAAATCGAACTCTACACGGGCGATTACGAAGTGGCGTGGCGGCACATAGAAGGGCAAATCAAGCCTCTCGAAAAGTCGATGCTGTTGCGTATTCAGGGACTGCGCATCGAAGCAACGTATTTGCGTGCGCGGCTGGCACTGGCCAGCGCCGGCGGCGAGAACCGCGAGCGACGCTTGCGCATCGCGCACGACCTGGCGAACAAAATTGCCAACGAACAAATGCGCTGGTCCAATCCGCTGGCCACGTTGATCCATGCGGGACTGGCCCGCCGGCGCGGAGACGATTCCGGCTCGGCCACCTTGATCTCTCAAGCCATCGAGGGTTTTGAAGCGTCTGATATGGCGTTGTATGCCGCGACGGCACGGCGGCGGCTGGGCGAAGTGCTGGGCGGCGACCGCGGCGCCGAACTCGTCGTCCAGGCCGATGACTGGATGAGCAAGCAGCAAATTAAGAATCCAGCCGCAGTAGCGAATCTACTGGCGCCCGGTTTCTGTGAACCGCGGCAAAACGTGACTTAGCTTTTGAATCCTAAACGGACCCTTACACCTAATGATCTTCAAAAGCCCTTACCCAAACATCGAGATTCCCGACACACCCGTTGCCTCTTTCATTCTCGAACACGCGCAGCGATTTGGTGACCGGCCGGCGTTGATTGACGGCATAACCGGACGCACGCTTTCTTATGACGAACTGGTTGCCACGGTGGATCGCACCGCCGCAGGTCTCTCCGCGCGAGGCTTTTCCAAGGGCGACGTCTTCGCAATTCAATGTGCGAACGCTCCTGAGTACGCGGTCGCTTTTCTTGCCGTAGCCAGACTCGGAGGCACCGCAACGATGGTCTCGCCGTTATTCAACGAGGCCGAATTGACCGTCCAATTGAAAGACAGCGGTGCTCATTATCTATTGACTGAAACCGGTCTGGTACAAACGGCGGTGGACACCGCGCGCGCGCTCAACCTGCGCGAGGTCTTTGTGCTCGGTGATTCAGATATCGCTGACGACGCCACGCCGTTTCTGGAACTCCAGAAGTACGACGGCCCGCCGCCATCAGTTGAAATAAATCCGCGGGAAGACGTCGTGGCCTTGCCATATTCGAGTGGGACCACTGGTTGGCCCAAGGGCGTGATGCTGACTCACTACAACCTGGTCGCTATGCTGCGCCAATTGGAAACGGCCGCGGTGGTGCACGCTGGAGACAGATTGATTTGCATCGTGCCGTGCTATCACGTCTATGGATTTCACGTCGTGGTCAATCTCGCCCTGCGGACGGGCGCGACTGTGATCATGTTGCGGCGATTCGAACTGGAAGAATTCCTGCGCACCCTGCAGGACTATCAAGTCAATATTGTGCCGGTGGTGCCGCCGATCGTGCTCGCTCTGGCGCAAACACCGCTGCTCGATCGTTTTGATCTTTCGAAACTCGAAACGCTGCACTGTGGCGCCGCGCCGCTCTCGGTGGAAGTTGCCGGCGCCGCCTGCACCCGGCTGGGTGTTGACATCAGGTACGGCTATGGCATGACTGAGCTGAGTCCGCTTTCGCATCTGACTTACTCAGCGCGCGATGAAGACAAGCCGGCCTCGGCGGGTTATTGCCTGCCGAATACGACTTGTAAGATCGTCGGCATCGAAAGCAGGGTTGAGCTGGAACCCGGCGAGGAAGGCGAAGTGTGCGTCCGCGGCCCGCAGGTTATGAAAGGTTACCTCGGACAACCGCAGGCGACGGCCGAATTGATCGACAGCGAAGGCTGGCTGCGCACTGGCGACATCGGCTATGCGGATGAAGACGGCGCGCTGTACATAGTCGATCGACTGAAAGAGCTGATCAAATACAAAGGCCGCCAGGTCGCGCCGGCCGAGCTCGAAGCCGTCCTGCTTTCTCATCCGGCGATCGCGGACGCTGCGGTGCTGCCCAGTCCCGATGAAAAAGCCGGCGAGGTCCCCATCGCTTTTGTCGTGCTTAAAGAAGCCGCCACACCCGCAGAGATCATGGACTACGTAGCCGAACGCGTCGCGCCCTACAAAAAGATCCGGCGCGTAGAGTTCGTCGATCACATTCCCAAGAGTCCGGCGGGCAAGATACTGCGGCGCGTTCTGGCCCAACGCGTTCGGCAGGAGATTAGGGGTAGCGAGACGGAGTCCGTACCACCTGCGTGAGCGGGTGGGTTAATCACTCAAGATC
>Ga0070698_100000973_pt1 | contig 31455 bp, 27 predicted proteins | sample KBSK1502metaG_FD_65477 | JGI IMG/M metagenome (GOLD analysis project Ga0070698, IMG submission 65477) | Corn, switchgrass and miscanthus rhizosphere microbial communities from Kellogg Biological Station, Michigan, USA - KBS K1-50-2 metaG | ecosystem: Host-associated > Plants > Roots >...
TAAAGAGCGCCACAACAGACGAAATCGCTCGCGGCGTTCGTGAGATCAATTTGGCGGATCTTCGTAAACCGAGAACGGCCATTTATGTCGTCATGAACGAAACCCAGGCGAGCGAATACCACATTCTGTTGGAATTGATCTTTGGCCTTGCCGCGATTGAGATGCAGGCTTCCACTAGCAAGAATGCGACGCCAGTCTTAATGGCTCTTGACGAGGCCGGAAATGTCGCGCCGCCAAAACTCCAAGACAAGCTGAAGATCGGAAGGTTCCGTAACACGCCTTACCTTCTTGGCTTTCAAGACGTGCCGCAAATCAAAAGGAAATTTCAGGAACAAGGGGGCAGGGCAGTACTGGCCGGCATGAAGAATCAGATTTTCCTTCCGGGCATCGATCCCGAAACGGGTGTTTATGCGTCTTCCATGCTGGGCTCGGCAACGGTGCTTTCACGTACGGAGGTTGATGCGCCCGGCACCAGGAATGACGCCGAACGAGTCTCTGAAAGCAGGCGAGACTTGAAGCAAGCCCCAGAACTGCGACGCATGGTTAAGTATCGGCAAGGCATCGCCATCATTGATACGGCCGATCCAATTCTTTTCCGTTTCTTGCCACGCGCCGATACGGGCGACGTTGCCATTCCGCCCGAACGCGCAGTCATGGAATCGACAACTCTAGGGGAAGCCGTCGAAGCGATGGATAGGATTAAGGAGGCTGAAAAATCACAGTCATTAAATCAAGCTCAGGCCTCTACGGAAATTGACGCATCCCAGACCGACTCGACTGAGACTCAGCGCTCGGATTCACATTCTGCGAAGCGCATTGGCGGCCCAGAACTAAAGATCGAGATGCCAAATGAGGAGTAAAGCGTATGCGCGGAGTTGAAGGAAAAACTGGCAAGCACCGCTTTGGCTTCTCATATGCCCTACTCGCGCTCGCCGTTCTGGTCTACTTAGGAACTTGGGCCTATTCAGCCTACGCCGCGGAATGGCGCGCAAAGTCCGAGATACCAAAAATTGATCCAGTCCTTAAGATCATCAAAGGCCTTCGGCAGTATCAGAGAGTCAAAGCCACCTTTCCACCCGGCTTCAATGAAGTCGAGGCCACAGTTTGGAGACATCTAACGCCTCCTGCTTACGCTTTCGGAGGTCGTAGCCTAACCCTACAAAATTATTATTACTACTACACCTTCATCAGTCCCGCGCGTTGTACTCTCTGGATGATTCCCGTTGGCCCACACACCGAAGAGGCGAACACCTACTTCCTAATCCTGACACCTGATGACAGAGAAAAGTGGAAAGGACCGCCGCTTGATCTCAAAGAGGCAGCAGGCATCTCAGGCAGTCCAACCTATACCCAGCTCGCCATGTTGGGAATGATCAAACAAGACCCTCTCCCGCAAAAGAAGCGTTAATTCCGATGGGAGTCTTCTTTCATGTTCTTTCGACCGGAGGCGGTTCCGGCGCCAGCCGCATCACGCGCTACATTGCCGAACGAGACAAGGACCTTACCCGCGAAGGCCCAGGCTCACGACGATTATTCAGCGAAGACCAGGACAATCTCTCCTATCACCGCGCCGATCGCATTCTCGATCCTCATGGCGGTCAGCCGGACAAGGATGACCTAATTCATTTTTCGGTGATGATCGAGGAAGAGGAATTCGACAAGCTGGGGGCCGAGGAAAAAGAAAAGCAGGCGCGATTCCGCGAGGCCGTTCGCGAGGCGATGAAGGGAATGGCTGCCGAATTAAATGTCGAAGAACTCACTTGGGTCGCAGGCATCCATCGCAATTCACAGAATCCGCATACCCACATTGTGATGAACAAAGCGGCGATCCAGCGCGGCACTGGTAAACCAGAGTGGATTAGCCGAATACCTAAGCGGCTCTTACCTCATAGAGAGATTGAGAATGGAAAAGAAGTTATCGTTAACGGGCCACTAGGCGAGAAGTTTCTTACGGCGATAGAGAAGCAGCAGGCGCTGTATCTCCATCCAAAAGAGAAGCAGCCAGAATTGACTCCGGCTGAGAAGTGGGAACGTCTTGCACGCAAATACCAAAAGGAACACGCAGAGCCTACGCGCTTAGAACAAGCCTACAATCCAAGTAGACCGACGACTTCGCGCGATCACAAACAAATTGCAGCGAGTTGGAACGAGCAAGCACAAACACAAAACGATAAATTTATTGACTTTCGCATCGCGCTTGGTAGGCGGCTGGAGTTTGAAATGCGTTTGGCTTTCGCGGAGGCCTGGCACGACCGCGCTGTGCGCCACGGTCATACCTATAGGTTCGAGGTAGTTGATCAAACTACCGGCGAGGAACGCAGAATCTCTGACTTTGACGTGCGCCGCCGCGCCGCTGCCCGCGCGACGCGAGCAAGCTATGCGGATCACACTGGCCGTAATGAAGCGATTGAAGCAGACCTCGCCGATCACAGTGTGACGTTGCAGCAACTTAGTGAAGCGCGAGAAACAAAAATCGCCTCACTTGGGAAAGACGTCAGCTCTCTCCGAGGCACCTTAACAAAAGTCGAAGAGGGCCTTGGTAAACGTTACGACATGCCCGTCGAAAGAGAATTGACGCCGCTTCTTTCTCGCGAAACAGTCTCTGAACTTCAGCAGCAAGCGGTCAAGCTGAATTTGGCAGACAGAGCGTCCGAGCTGGAGAAACTAAGGATAGCCTTAGCGCGTGAACATGCTGCCCCGGTTCGTACGGATCGCGAAGCCTCAACACTGGCGGCCCAGGTCAATGTCTCTCGTGCTGAACTAATGGCTGGTGACGCTCGGCTGGAGAACTTTGAAGCTTCGGTCCATCTTACCAATTATGAAGTCGCCGGGGATCGCTGGTCCCTGGCCGGAATCGATAAACAGATCGCTCGCCGAAGTGAGGACACCAAACTCGTTCCTCAGCGCGCGGCCCGATTGGATCTACGATCTCTCGCTCGGCTCAATTATTCTGCCGCAGGCCGGGAACAAGCCGCCCTCGAGGTGGAACACCTTATTTATGTTCGGGGCGAAATCGTTCGACAGATAGAAGAACGCCGCGCGCCGCTAATCGCAGATCGCGATCTCTCGCGCGAAATGCTGGACGTTCTTGAGAATGCTTACTCAACTGAACAACGGTCGCGATCACGTAATGGCGCCGAAATGCCAGAACCAAAATATGAGAGACACCAGGTAAATCGCCTCGAATCCAGCGCAGAGACATTGCGCGATCCAAGGCTCATTAAGGAAGTAACTGATTTGGAGAAGACGGCGTTCAAAAACGACCCGGAAATATCTTGGGAAGGGCGAGCCGTAGCCCGGGAGATCATGTCAGGCCTCGCTGTTGAAGAAACAAAGGAGCGCTTGCAACACTTTCTCGAAAGCAAGAGAGTGGCTTCACTCAATCTGGGGGATCATCGCACAGGCACTCTCCGCGAAGTTGAAGCACGAACGCTAACTGATTACTTAGCCCGCGCCATTGAATCGCGAGAGCAGCGCGACCATCGACACTCAATCACGAATGCGGCGCGAGAGCACCACGGACGTTTAGTGAGCGATTTTGAAAGGGCTTCGGGCTATCACGATGCCGCGCGTGATTTGGCTTCCGAAGCACAAGGTCACGACCCGCAGTTTACCGATAAGGAAAGGATCAACTTAGAGATCTATGCGGAACGACAAAACGACACGGAAAGAGAAAGATACCTAGAACTGGCAGCTAGCGAGAGTCGCAGCCAAGACCACGAGGTTTCCTCATTACGAGAACGCTAGCTTCGGTAAGGCCAGGCTCACGATAATCGCGTAAGTACTTCGTCGCAAAAGCAAGCTGTCAATGAATCATCGGGTATCTCCCTACGCTTTTGGGCGAGGTCAGCGTTTGCAACTGGTCCTAGTACCGTCTTTGTGCCAAGTCAGAGAATCGAAGTGGTAAACGTGACGAAAACCTTACCCAAAAATATTGACACAGTGGGAGTTTTGGGACTAAGTTGACTTCTTTGGGAACAATGACATTTCAATCATGCCAAACGACCGGGACGGTATTTGGAGGTTTGGTCCAAAGATTAAGGTGATCAGATTTTTAGGGCTGTTTAAGCGAAGGAGTACCTTAACGATGAGAAAAGTTTTGATCCTCGCGGGCCTTGCCCTCACGGTTACCCTCCTCGTCTTTTTCATTCAATGCGACGGCAATAAGAACTCAAACAGCATAAAGATCGGAGCGGTCCTTCCACTGACGGGCAGCGCAGCACAGTGGGGAGGTCCAGCTCGGGACGCCGCCTTAATGGCTGTTGAAGAGGTCAACTCTAAAGGCGGCATCAAAGGCAAGAACATCATTCTGGAAGTCGAGGATGACAAATGCGACCCGACAACTGGAGTTTCAGCGATTCAAAAGATCCTGGCGACGAGTAAACCGATTGCAATTAATGGAGCGGTCTGTTCTTCCGTTAGCCTCGGTATTGCGCCAATTGCTGAAAATAACCGCGTGGTACTCATTAGCCCCGCTTCCACCACGCCTAACCTCACGAGTGCAGGTGATTATGTTTTTCGTGTAATCCCAACGGATGCTCTAAGAGGAAAAATCTTCGCTGAGTATGTTTATTCACTCGGTAAGAGAAACGTGTCGTTGCTCTACATTAACAACGACGGGGGGCTTGGCAATAAAGAGGCCTTCGCAGCCAACTTCCAAAGGCTCGGTGGCAAGATCGTTTCAGCCGACGCCTACCCGCAAGATGCTCGTGATGTGAGGGCTCAACTAACCAAGGTCAAACAGCAAAAGCCCGACGCTCTCGTTGTCGTTTCTTATCCCGACGATACTCCGATTGTGATGAGGCAGGCACAAGAGTTAGCAATAGGAGTATCGATGTTCTTTCAAACTGAGGCCTTAGATGATCCAGCCGTCATACAAAAGGCCGGCAGCGCGGCTGAGGGAGCCATCTATATCCTTCCGGCCAAAGCTGAAGGCTCGGCGGCTGATGAGTTTGCGAAGAGTTATAAACAGAGATATGGCCGCGATCCAGAGACGTTTGCCGCTGAAAGTTATGACGTGATCAAGCTCGTAGCGTCAATTCTTCAGAATAGCCCCGATCTATCTGCGGAGGCGTTAAAGACCGGGCTATACGCAACGAAGAATTATGCAGGCGCATCTGGCAACATCACCTTTGACCAGAATGGTGATGTGATCAAGCCAATGGCAATAAAGAAAATCGTGAATGGCTCCAGCGTGGTCCTCACAAAACAGTGAGCGCGAAGAATCGATTAATCACTCCTGGGGTCCTCTGAACCCTTTGTTTTTAGCATTACGACGGCTGCCTTCATCGAATCAGGCGTCGAGAATTTTTAAAGTCCGAAGTCACCATTATTCGCAAGAACCCCAGTAGGTACTTGTATGGCTGCCAATAAGAGCAAACCCCAACACTCTGTCGTTCTGCCAACCCAAGAAATCCTGTCAAAGAAGTCAATCAGGTGGTGGATGGTAGGAGCGGTCGCTGTAGTCCTTTCCTTTGAGATTGTAAAGGCTATCCATCACTCGATCTTCATTGGACCAGACAAGCAATTGGACCCCTGGTCCACGGCCTTTTGGGGCCTTGACGCAATAGTGGCAGCCATAGTCACGATAGTTATGGTGAAGGTAGCTCTCTCTTTTGACAGGCTCGAAGGTGTCCTCAGCCAACAGAGTCAGGTGGCGACAAATCTTTCCCAGGCCTTTGTCGAGACATCGATCGAACTCGATGAACTACGGACCAAGATGCAGGAGGTCGCACGGGCTGTCGTCGCGGGAGGTGGAATCCTTAAGAAACTAAATTCAGAAGAGCTCTGGACAGTCTTGAGCAAGAATACGGATCTTGAAGGAGCATTTCTCGACAATCTAGATCAACTTGCCGGCGTCTGGAGCCAATTGATTACAACTGAAGGGAAGAATCAATATTCGCTGGTAGAAGATCGGAACTTTGGATTGCTTTGCTGGGCGATGTCTATTGACACCTATTTAAAAGAAGAGATCGATGACATAAAGCACCGAACGCTCGCAACCAACATTGCGGTATACATCAAACTAATAAGTCGCTTGGTAGATAAGGTGCTAGCTGAGACCGCTCAATCCACGCTCAAGGTAGAAGTCTTGGCGACAGCAGTTTTGATGCCCGTCGAATACTATAACTGGAAAGAGTACAAGCCCGATGAAGACAATCCTTATTCGCGTCTCTCCGGAACAAGCACTGCGTATATGGATCAATATAGAGAGAAAATCAAAGAATGGCTAAAAGGTCAGAAAAGGTTAACGCTCAAAAGAATATTACTGGTTGCTGATAGAGCGAAAATCGAAGAGCAATTTCAAATACAGCTGAACGATCTCGCGATTCCGCCATTGGATCAACTCCGCAAGCAGTCTAAGCTTAGCATTTTATGCAGGAGCACAGACGACGAGCCGGTGCGGTTTCGAGTTGATGAAATCGGCACATGGGTTGAGCTTGATAAGGGGTTCCCTGAGGCTCATCGAGATGAGTTTGCTTACGCGATTACAAGGGATTTCCAGAACACATCTGAGTTCAAAAGCTCCGGTGTGAGAGAAGTGAATCTTTTTGAGACTTTCAAGAATCAACTGCACTCCGATCCGCATAACGAAAATGCTTTATGCCTTGTCTTCAATGATGACACTCAGTCTTCCCAACTTGACTACCTGCCAACAGTTCTTGGAGGAAGCGATGGCACCAAGAAAATCAAGTGTCCGGATTTCTTGGCAATTAGGCTTTCGGATGGGGTCACAAGCAGGCTGATTGCGTGTATCGCCACCCGTCTAAAGCCCAACTACGACACTATGACATTGCGCCTAATAACCGAAGAGACTGAACTGGCGAGAATTCAGAAGTTTATTGAGTTTGCTTGTTTGCCAACCGTAAGCAAACCTCTAGATGAGGTTGTGAAATAAGTTCGGGTGAAGTCGCTACTTGGGAAAGTAGCGGCTCCGAACCGCACAATTGAGGAAGTGATCCCCAAAGACAAGGAGCGCCGTAGCTTTCCAGCTACGCTGGTGCAAATGAAGAACGTTCTACCCAAGTCCGGCTGTGTGGAGAACAACGGAGAATACGGAAAATGGATGACGGTGGATCAAAGTACAAGGAGGCATGCAAGCACCGAGAGAATTGGCTGAGGCTGTGGGCGGCTGTTGTTGGACTTGCGTCAGGTGAATTGTTGCTTACGCTTTTAGGGCACCCATGGGAATTCTCCCGCCGGCGAGTTTTTATCGGACTAACAACAGCCGTTGCTGCATATGTCATTTCAGAATTAGTGATAGGCATAGGGCTCTTGGAGTTTTTCACAAACGCCCATGAGTTGGAGTTAAGACATCGAATTCGCTATTTCTTGGAAACTCATCGAGAAATCGATCTGGCTGAAAAAGCCAAGGTGGTTCTAACGTTAGTTCTCGCCGACCCGGGACTGGACAGGATTGAGATGGACATTCCATTTACTCATTATCTGAAATTGCTGGCAGCCGCAACGGTCATTACTCAACGAGAATGGTTTGCTACCCTGAGAATGCCTCTCGACAGATGGTCCGAGATAAGTCGCGAATCCGAGGAGTATTTCGGAGCACTAGAGCGTGCTCATTTCAGGAAAAAGCTGCGGATTTTTGTCGGCGCCCCTGACGCTATAGATGAGTTGACTGATGAGAGTCAGGTTGTGCGTGAGACTCGCAAGGTCGGCTCCCCTCTCTTTTGTATTCCACTAAAACAGCTTGGTGACATAAAAGACTACGCCATTTTCGACGATGCTCTCGTGATAACCGCTGTGGTATTAGAAGAGGGGAACGGGGGGAGCATTTTAGGCCTGGACAGCTATCAGTCAGGCAAGAGCCTCAATAGTAAATGGAGAGTTCAACTCCTACGAGGACCAGCTAATGTGAGTAAATACAAAAGCGACAGGGATACGCTCCTAGCGTTGTCCAAAAGAAGTGATTGTCGTAAGTTTCCTCTTAGACCAAAACGAAAACGGCGAAAGGACGTCGTAGAGGTGAGCACATGAAACATAACAGTCTACAACTATGCAATGCCCCGATGAGTGCCGGATATATGCACTCTACACGTACTGGAACATACCCTCCTTTGAACATAGCCACGATAGGGGCATTTATTAAGGAACGTGATCCAAGTCGCGAAGTTGAACTGTTAGATGGCGATATGATCGGCATGACTAATCTGTGTAACCGAATAGGTTCAGAGGTTGTCGGCATTAGTTGCAATATCATGACCTATGATTCAGCTCTGAAGATTGCTGAGAGTGCTGCAGCGAACGGAAGCAAAGTTGTACTGGGAGGGCCGTTTCCGACATCAATGCCAAAGACCATTCTAAAGAACCGACCTTATGTTGATGCAATCGTCTCGGGCGATGGCGAAATCGCCATGCACAAGTACTTGAAGGGCGAGCCTGCTAGATCGATTCCAAATCTCTGTTTTCGAGAAGCTGACTCAATCGTTATGAATCCTGCGGAGGTTGTGGATCTTGAAACGCTGCCTTTCCCAGACTATATGAATCTGCCTCTCGAAGATTATTTTGAGAGTTATGAGGCTCGTTACTCTGAGTTTAAGCCTTTCCGTAAATCACTAGCAATTTACTCTCGAAAAGGTTGTATTTGGCGCGATGCATCCAAAGGCGGTTGCGTGTTTTGCATGATCCCTCATAAGGGCATTCGCTACAAAAGCCCACGACGTATGTGGGAGGAGATTAGGTTTTTCAATCGCAAGTACGGCGTGGATTTCTTCTGGGAAGTCTGTGACACCTTTACGGAGAATAGCCAATGGATCGACGAATTCCTCTGGTCCAAGCCTTCGGATATTGATGTCTCCTTTCAAGTGTATGGCAGGTCCTGCAATATCTCACCGAAAATGGCAAAGCAACTCAAGGAACTCGGCGTGTACGAAGTCTTTATCGGAGCCGAGTCGGGAGACGATGAAGTACTCAAGCTAATGAATAAGGGCATTAAGGTTGAGCAAACGAGGCGAGCGGTCGATCTACTCGCGCAAGAAGGAATAAGCGTGGTTGTCTCATTTGTTCTCGGGTTGCCAGGCGAAACAGAGAGGACTCTCGAGAAGACAATGGATCTCGCGCGCGAACTCTATCGCTACGGGAATATTGTTGAGACATCCACCAGCATAATGCTGCCGATTCCAGGTAGCAACGCGTTCGATATGATAATGAAAGAGCCGGGAATGCGAAGCAAATACTCTTCAGATGTCTTGGATCTTGAGGAATTAAAGTTTGACTGGGCGCGTAACTTTACGCACACCAACGTTGACGAGCTACAATCGGCGTTAGATAGCACTCTGAAGATCTTTCCGCTGAATGAGACTTTTTCGCAGATAGCAACGCAATCTGCTCCGATGTGTTAGCAAGGCACCGAGTCCATCATTGTGGTTTCTCAACTTCTTCTAAACGGCCTAATCGCTGGTAGTGTATATGCTCTCGTCGCGGTCAGTTTTTCGCTAATTTACAGAACAGTTCGTTTCTTTCACTTCGCTCACGGCGGAATCTATACCGCTGGAGCGTACTTGTGTTTCACGTTCTATAGCTTGTTACGTTTTCCCTTATTTCTGGCGGTCATTTGTGCAGTGCTGTTAACCGCCGTACTCGGGGCAGGTATGGATATTCTCATCTACCGTCCTATGCGTGCGCGTCACGTGAGCAGTCTTGTGCTTCTGATAGTATCGCTTGGTCTACTTATTATTTCGCAAAACATCGTATCCTTGGTTTTCGGCGACGCCACAAAAACTCTTCGAACCTTTATTGCTCAAGCGCACGACATCGGCGGAGCAAGAATCACGTCTGTACAGATGATTATTATTGCTGTGAGTGCGGCCGTCTGCGCGCTCACTTGGTTGCTTATGCAGTTTTCATATTTCGGTCGTCTCATGCGCGCCGTCGCTAACGATAGAGAGCTAAGCCGAGCGGTCGGAGTAAGGAATGACAGAGTCATCATGTTGGTATTCGCTCTTGGGTCTGCTCTTGCAGCGGGAGCAGCGATTCTAGTGTCGTTCGATACCGACATGACGCCAACCATAGGTTTTGGTGCACTCTTTATGGGAGTTGTAGCGGCGATTATCGGCGGCATAGACAGTATGCCCGGCGCAGCATTAGGGGCCGTCTTTGTAGGACTTGTTCAACAATTGGCAGCATGGAAATTACCAACGGAGTGGCAAGACGCCATCGTATTTGTGATTCTCATAGGATTCCTTGTCTTAAGACCACAAGGGCTGCTAGGAAAAAGGCGTATTGGAGCTGAGACGATCTGACTTGGACTATCTTCTGCACATTCTGATATTGATCGGCATTTACGCGATACTCGCGATGTCTCTGGACCTTCTCGTCGGGCATACTGGCTTACTTTCTGTAGCACACGCCGCGTTCTACGGTTTGGGGGCCTATAGCGCGGCGCTACTGTCTGTTCATTTCGGCATTCCATTTGTCTTGAGCGTTATTCTTGGCATGCTCACTGCAATTCTTGCGTCCCTTATCTTCTCGTTACCATCTTTACGCTTGCACGACGACTATTTTGTCATAGCAACCTTTGCTTTCCAGATGATTCTCTTTGGTATTTTCAACAACTGGACTGGAATGACACGTGGTCCATTCGGAATACCCGGTATTCCACCTCCCTCGATTCTTGGATTGCCCATTAGGTCTCGCATCGCTTTTGTTTTCCTAGTCGTAGTTTTTGCGGTTCTCTGTTTTCAAATAGTTAGTCGAATCTCAATGAGTCCATTCGGGCGCGTACTTCGAGGAATTCGCGAGGATGAAACCTTCACTAGAGCGTTAGGCAAGAACACAGTTCGGTTTAAGGTTTTGATTTTCGCCGTTAGCGCAGCTTTGGCAGCTTCAGCTGGATGTTTATATGCTCAGTATCTCAGCTTCATTGCTCCCACTAGCTTTACCGTAATGGAATCGATACTAGTGATTTCGATGGTAGTCATCGGAGGTGCAGGAAGTCGGTGGGGACCCATAGTGGGAGCGATAGTTCTCGTGACGTTACCGGAAGCTCTTCGCTTCGTCGGACTACCGAACGACGTAGCAGCCAACTTGCGCCAAATCGCCTACGGTGGTGGTCTCGTCACGATGATGATGTTCAGACCGCAAGGACTCATAGGGAAGTACGGCTTTGGCCGCTAAAATAAAATGGAAAGTTTTCGCTGCAAGGGGTTATCCAAGTCATTCGACGGCGTACGCGCCATCGCCGATTTAGATATTGAGTTCCCCTCTTCAGAGATCACTTCTATCATTGGGCCGAACGGCGCCGGCAAGACCACTCTTATTAACCTCCTGACAGGATTTGTTCGACCTGATGTCGGTCGATGCTTCCTTGGAGAGCACGACATAACTCGTCTTGCTCCTGACCGCATCGCGCGACTCGGTGTGGCTCGCACATTTCAGGATTTGAAATTAATCCTTCAAGTCCCGGTCCTGGATAATATGATGTTAGCGAGACCTCATCAGGCAGGAGAGACTCTCATCGGCGCGCTATTGCGGATAGGAGTGGCTAAGGAAGAGATGCGGAACCGTGACGAAGCGATTCGCCTTCTAAGGCTTGTGGGCCTCGAGGAAAAGGCAACCGATTTAGCTGGCGAATTGTCTTACGGGCAACAGAAGTTGCTGACACTTGCTTGCTGCCTCGCTACAGAGGCGCAGATTCTGCTTCTTGATGAGCCCGTCGCTGGGGTCCATCCTGACATGGCTGACAAGATTCTCGATCTTATGCGCACACTTCGCGATGAGGGTAAACTGATTCTCTTTATCGAGCATGACATCTCAGCAGTACGTCGGATTGCCGACCATGTAATTGTGCTGGACCATGGAAAAGTCAGAGCTCAGGGTCCGCCTAGGGAAGTTCTAGAAAGGCCGGAGATTATGGAGGCCTACCTTGCCTGAAGCTTCCGTCCTCGAAGTCAAAAATCTTGTGAGCGGCTACGGAAAGAGGGAGGTCCTTAAAGGGGTATCCATCAATGTTGCATCAATTGAGATCTTGGCGATCATTGGCCACAATGGAGCGGGGAAAACGACGCTACTAAAAGCTATCTTCGGCTTAATTCCAATCTGGGAAGGAGAGCTTAGCCTCAACGGTGGCACCATGCGTTCACCTAATCCAATTGAAATGCTTGCACACGGCGTTGCTTACGTTCCGCAAGGGAACCGAGTCTTCACAGAATTGACGGTGCGAGAGAATCTTGAAATGGGCGGAGTGACGCTACGAAGCAAAGCGAGTTTGACTGAAGGCATTGAACGTGCGGTGGATATGTTTCCAGCGTTGAAACTCAAACTCCACCGAACGGCTGGAACCTTGTCTGGTGGTGAGAAGCAAATGCTGGCACTAAGCAATGCATTGGTTCTATCTCCGCGTTTACTTCTTCTTGATGAACCTTCGCTTGGGTTGGCACCCCGACTCGTCTCTGAGGCTCTGATGCGCATCAAACAAATTAGCACTGACTCAAGAACGGCAGTACTGATCGTTGAGCAGAAGGTGCGTGAAGTTTTAAAAATCGCGGATCGCGTTTGCGTTCTTCGCAACGGACGCGTGTCGTTCTCGGGACCATCTAAAGATTTGGTTGATGAGACGAAATTGCGCGAAGTTTATCTCTGATGGAGTAATCAGCTTTCCATAGAAAGCGAACGACCCACGCATGTCCTCACCCACGCGTGGGTCTTTCAGATTCTCGCGGCGCCAGGCGGCGCTCCCAAGCAAGAGTTTGTATTCGCTTTGTTGGCCGTTGACGGCCCGTCGCCCTTAAATGTCCTCACCCCATCAAAGGCGGTTTTGTTGCGTGGCACTCTATGATCGGGCGACGCCGGTCGTCAAGCCAAATTACGGAAGACCTTAGTCATTCAATCAGAAAAGACTTAGTGTCTGGCCCACTTCCGTATCTACGCGAACGAGTAAATCCGCTGAGTCGTTGTCCGGGAAGTTCACGGTACTACTGACGGGATGCTTCTTCATCCTGAAAGAAGGAAATGGCTTCAGCATTTCTGTTAGCATTGTTCGATCCGTTTTCGCATCGAGCCAACTATTTTGAGATTCATCAAGCAGTATGGCCGGCATTCGATCGTGAAGTTCTCCGACCAATTCGTTTGCGGCTGTCGTAATGATTGCGCAAGACGTAATCGCGTCGCCGTGATTGCTCCAGGTATCCCAGATACCCGCGAACGCGAAAGGCATTTCTTCATCCAATTGAAAATAGAAAGGCCGCTTTTCCCTCCCGGTACGCTTCCATTCAAAAAAGCCGTCTGCAGGGATCAGGCATCGGCGCAATCGAAACGACTCGCTGAAGCTCGGTTTTTCTTCGAGTGTTTCAGCCCGAGCGTTAATGAAACCTTTGCCATCTGTGCTCCATGATGGAATCAATCCCCAGGTGAGCATGCGGGCCTCAAGTCCTCTACCAAATTCAGCAATCGCTAAAACATTCTGGCTAGGAGCGATGTTGTATCTTGCTTCGAAAGGAAGATCTAAAGGGCTCAAGCCTTTCAGCTTTATTCTGTCGCGGGAATGAAGTGTGAAGCGGCCACACATATGTCATCACAATACAGGAAGGTTCTTACTGAACAAAGACAGCTCACCTTGCGAAGTAAGAGCGAGGCGCGGTCTAGGAAATGCCGAATGGCAAGTCTCCAAAGACCTTTGCCTCGCTCTATCCAACTTCTGCCTTAACCGAGTTTGGATCGGGGGACTTAGAAAAGCGAACGACCCACGCATGTCCTCACCCCACGCGTGGGTCTTTCCAAATTCTCGCGGGCGCCAGGCGGCGCTCAGCAAGAAGTAGTGTTCGCTTTGTTGGCCGTTGACGGCCGTGCCTTCAGTGTCCTCACCCCACCGAAGGCGCTTTGCTTGTCGGGCACTTTACAATCGTGTAAAGGTCCTCGTCAAGCAAACCCTTGATTTCTATAATCCCTAGTGTTCAAGAAGAGATGAGACCGCAACGTGATCGCGTGGAAGTGCCAAACAGGAAGCGCCCTCCTCTCTGATTGCAGTTCCCGTTTGCTCCGAAACCTTCGCGAGAATCTCCTCCAACGTGACCCCTTGTAATTGAAGATTTACGACAGCCATAGGCCTTCCGGTGGTAATCCGTAACGGTAACCCAGTAAGGCTAGCCATATCCCTTACGAATGTATTGACTGGCGTACCTCGAACACACAATGAAATCTTATCACCGGACAGCAAAACTTTCCGTAGCCTCTTGATCTTCTCAAAATCCTTTCCCGCAATTTCTACTGTTCCCCGATCGGACAACATATCCAACAGATCCCAAAGTGTCGCCTTCTTCCAGCCGGTATTGAATGTCACATCAGGCTTTGCGGGAGAAAACTCTATGTCTTTTCCGCTAACGCGCGCCAATGCAGCCACCAATTGAGGATACGTGGCATTCTGAAGCTCAAGCGACGTTTTCATCCCAAATACCTGATAAAAACCTGAACATTCAGCATAACAGTCTCCTTGGCTCGCGCAGTGCTGTAGGCATCCTCCCTGACACGATATGCTGGCTGAGCAGCTTCCATCAGGAGCAGTACAAGAACAGTCCTGTAACGGAAAGGCAGCCGACGAGACGGTAAGAGTTGAAGCCAGAAGTAAAACCAAGACCGATATGAAACTAGCTACCAGTAGGTTTTTCATTGACTCTGCGCCTCCTAATACAGCGACGAATAGAACCAGTACCCAAGAAGAACGTTCGCGGACGGAAAGTTAAGGCCGTCGCGCCCCACCCCGCTTCGCGACGGCCTGACAGCACTGGTCACTCCTGATCGCGCCAGCAGGAGGCCGTGCCCAAACAGAACTGAAACACTAAGGCGAAAGCGAACGATATATGATAGCTATTACTTCACTGTTTTCGTTGCTCAAGCAGTCGCTTTATCGTCGAAGGAACTTGGTCAACACCTTCTGGCTTGCGCAGGAACTCGTTAACCCCCGCGCGCCAAGCTGCCGCCTCACAATCATCTCCAGACAACATGATGACAGGTGTCTTGCGACGGTGCGGAATACTTCGAATATGAAGCACCAATTCCAAACCGCCAAGGCCCGGCAGATCATTGTCGAGGATTATTAAGTCGTAAGGAGCGTCACTCCTTAATATTTCAAGAGCGGTCGTGCCGCTGAGGCAGGAATCTACATGCATTCCTTCATCGCCTAATGTCTCTTGAATCAATCGCGCAACGGCCTTGTTATCTTCAACGTGCAGCACTGAGATTTGTGAGGACGCCGGTTTTGTAACCTCCTGCACCGATCTCTTTTTGGTCTTCTTAGGTGGAGAAAAGAGATGACGCCTTCTCTTGCGAACTTTCGATCTTGTTTTTAGTAACTCCTTGTGTCGGGTGTTAATCAACGAAATCAAACTCTGATGATGTTTGAAGCCAAGCAAATGCGCCGCGTGAGTTACAGAGCCGCCGGCGTCTCTGAGTGCGCGCTCGATCACGGCCCTTTCACCATTGCGCACATGTTGTCTCAATGAGAACCCTTCCCAAGTCTGGTCTTCGACTTTCTCATCGTGAAGCTCCAAACGTCCTAGAGTTGCGAGAAGGGCGTCCGCGCAGGCTATCAACCGCTTACCAGTTCCGGGGTCCTGAGAGGCTTTTAATAGATCGATTGCCGATCGGTAAATTGTTATCAGTTCTTTACCTGAGATCGTGTCAGTGAATTCTTCGATAATACTCAGCTTCGCGCGGCCAGCGCCTTCCAAGTCGCCGACCGTTTCCGCAATTTCGATTGCGCGCTCCAACAACGCCTTGGCACGAACATGATTGCCAAGCCGCGCGAGTGCAACGCCCTGAGTCGTGAGCGCTTCGGCAAGAAGAGCTTGCTGTCCGCCCCTCTCCAGGACTCTCACGGCAGATCGCGCTATCCGCTCGGCTTCTGCGGCATGCCCTTGCGCCAGCAGCGTCCGCGCCCGTGTATCGTCAACTTGGGCCGCCGTTGCTGCATCCTTTAGCTTAAGGAAGAGCGTACGCGCGAGATTGAGATGTTCGTGTGCTTGGCCGTATCGTCCGACCTTAAAGAAGAGAAAACCTAGATTCAATTCCACTCTAGCGAGGGCAAGTTCGTTTCCAGCTTGCTCATAGTGGAAACTAGACGCAGCGTATTCGATCAAAGCCTGATCTAAATAGTCTTGTCGGTTTTCAGGCGCAGCCAACCAGCCAAGGACGTGCGCGTACTGGAAGTGAAAGCTTCCTTTGAGAGCGTGATCCTCGCTTCGCTCGGCCAACGGAGCAGCCCTCTTGTAAAAGTGCAATGCGTCTTTGAATCGTCGCGTTCGTTCTTCGATGATTCCAGCGCGGATCAGAACGATAGCTTCTAGATCATCGTTCCCTTCAGGGAGAATATCCAATGCAGTTCGAAGTTGGACGCGAGCCTCATCGAATGAACCTTCACGGTAATAACAGAGGGCAAGATCACTACGCGCCTCCGATATTCGTTCGACTGTTCCTAGTCCTTCGAAGATATCGATGCTTCTGGTGAGTATGTTCTTCGCAGTTTCTTGTCCGCCAGCGATTTGATCGGTACTTCCAAGCCAACCAGCTATAGCTCCGATGCGAAGCAAGAGTTCGGCCTTTTGTATTTCATCAAGGCTACCGAGCGTCGGCGACTCGTTCCGATCAGGCCAAAACTCGCCAAGTGCCTCATACGCCAGTTCGTATTTGCCAAGCTTTTCAAACTGTTTCGCCAAGCTGCAGCATACGGCGGCTCGGTCGGCTAGGGGAAGATCGCGATTTTGCGTTTTGAGCGCGGTTAATTGGGCCTCCAAGTTCATGTGAGGTATGCCTTTCTATATGAGTGCTAAACTCTCATACGCCACGAAGCATGGATTGCCTCTTGATTGTCTGACAGCCAATCAACAGTTCTCAGCCACGTTTCGTCTTGTTCGTTTAAAGAAACTCAAAACCGATCACTAACCTAAGGAGAAAACATGAAGAACCTAAAACTGCTAGGTATCTCCGTTACCTTGCTCTGTGTTCTGTCGATGACTGCTTTTGCAGACGACACTAATTCGTCGTGTGCTCCCGGATCGACAAATTCGCCACCGTGCGCGATGGCTCAAGTAACTCCGGACGACGCTGTAGCTCCAGGTGATACGAATTCTCCTCCCGCTTCAATCTCGGGACCCGAGTATTCATTCGCCGAGGTAGCTGTAGATCTCCTGGAAAGCGTGCTGTTGCTCTTCTAGCAGCCGCTTAAAATCTCACAGAATTCCCGTTTGCCAATGATTGCTCTCACTGGCGAGGCATTATTGGTGTGCCTGTTTTGTGAGAGTGCTGGATTGACCTGAGCCGTACCGAGCGTGACTCTCCTTGAGTCGCGCAGAATAAGCCGGACTTCAAATTGGACGCAACCCCCCTACCTACTCGCTTGTGCCAACTGACTGACCGCCCGCAGGTTACTATAGTTTGCCACTTCTGCGACTAGCGGCTTTTCAGTTAATTAACCGACCCGGCTCTGTTCAATCTCAGCTATAAGAATGACTTCTCAGTCTGTTATTCTGTGCGGCGTTACCTTCGACGCCTTCCGCAGCTTATGAACAATGCGGCACGACATCTCTGGTGATGCGCGTCGCCACGGAGCAAGCAACACCAGACCTCCGGGCGCAACCACTTCCTTATATCACACTAGGAACAATCGTTTCTAGACTTAGCTATCGTCACACAGGGCGCCAACCGCCATCAGGAGGCAACTTTTGATGGGCAAAGAGCGACCCAAACGGCTAGGCGAAAAGCTGCGCGTCATTCGAAAACAGCTTGAACTATCTCAGAACGAAATGGTTCGACGTTTGGGATTGAGTGGAAGACTCACGCGCGAGGAAGTTTCAGCCTACGAGCGCGGAGTGCGAGAGCCTTCGCTCCCGACCCTATCGCGATATGCTGAGATCGCCAGAGTATGGATTGATGTCCTTGTTGACGATGATTTGGACTTGCCAAGGGAAATTCCAAGTCCGACCAAGAGTGAAGGAATTAGACGCCCTGCAGCAAAGAGGAAAAGGAGCTAGGCACGCAGGTCTTTTTGGGCCGTTATGACGTGGTGCGCGAGCAAGCGGGGTTGGCTGTCGGAAAACCAAAAAAGAAACAAAGCGTTCAGGATGAGAGCAGCGTTCTCAACCTGTCTTTCAGGATCGCTTCTTTGGGAGTTCTGACGCCGCGCTGCAACCACTCGCGAACCTTCGTGACCGTCAATGTGTGCTTTACCGAGCTGCGCACCTCAACTTCCAACTGAGTTAAGCCGCCAGGCTCAAGCTCGTGCTTGCGGAATGCGCACAACCCCAGCACGGACGCTTCATACAAACCCTCTGCTTCGACTTCGACAGAATGACGGATGCCGTCCGAGTCCACAAATGAGACGATACAGGCCGCCATACGGCGGAGAATAGCATTTTCGGGAATTTTCGCCAATCGAACATTGTGCCATCAGCGAGACAGCGGTGGATCTCAATTGTCTGTCTAGTCCCGCCTTGTGTGCCGGGTCGCTTTGTTACAAGCTATAGCCGAACTTGGCTGTTTAACCTTCAAAAAGCGGAGTGCAACTATGGCCGTTAGCAATGAAATCGAATATGCCCGTCTCGATGAGCTAATTCTTGATCCCCTGAACCCTAGATTGGGCCGGGCTCATACCGGTCGCGACGTTACCCAGGAAAGAGTCATGGAACTCATGCGCGACTGGACGTTGGATGAGTTGGCGGTTTCTTTCCTGGAGAATGGGTACTGGCCGCAAGAAGCGGTTCTCGTTGTTGAAGAAGAGCTTTACGGCCAACGAAGGCTAGTCGTTGTTGAAGGGAATAGACGAATTGCTGCATTGAAGTATCTATCGGAAGCGGTGAATGGCCATCCAGCTTCGCGAAAGTGGGAAGAGATCGCTGCGAGCGCGGAACCGCCTGCGAATCTTTTCCAGCGCATCCCATACCTTCGAGTTGATACGCGTCAAGAGGTTGAAGCGTATTTAGGATTCAGACATGTTACTGGGATAAAGGAATGGAAACCGGCAGAGAAAGCGGAATACATTGCAAGGCTCATCGAGAACAGCCACATGACGTATGAGCAAGTCAGACGAAAGATTGGTAGCAAAACGCCTACTGTTCGCCAAAACTACATTTCGTATCGACTTCTTCTACAGATGGAGGACCGCGAAGATATCTCTCTTGAAGAAGTCGAAAAGAAATTCAGCGTCCTTTATCTGTCTCTTAGAACGGCTGGTGTACAACGGTTTCTTCAGATCGACATCCGAGCCGAACCCGACGCCGCTCGTTTTCCCGTTCCTGAAGAGCGACTGCAACAACTAGCGAACTTTGCGTTATGGCTGTTTGGGAACGATGAAAAGCCGGCTTTGTTTACCGATTCACGACTGGTCGACAAATTCGGGGAGATTCTCGAAAGCGACGATGCCGTCGAATACCTCGAAACCACTGATAGGCCAAATTTTGAAGTCGCATACCGCAAAGCAGGCGGAGACGAACCCGAACTGACAAGGCTGATCAATAACGCAGCGAACAATATTCAGCTAACTCTGTCCAGAGTTCACCACTACACGCAATCGGAAAATATCCAGGCAGCGGTGGAACGCTTCGGTATTGATGCATTCCAGTTGTTTCGCATCTTCCCCGAAATTAAAGAAAGGCTATTAACGGCTTAAGATGTTAGGGCTTCCTACCGGCATGAACCGGTCCGTAGAAAAACACAATATCAACTTTGACGCCTTTTACGATTGGATCGAAGGTTCTGTCATTTTCGACCAAGAAGAGGTGTCCGGTAGCGACGTCGTTGACATCCTCTTAGAGGAGAATGTCTATTCCGACCAAGAGCTCGCGTGGGAGGCCGTCGACAACGCGTGGCGTGAGGTTGAACGTCGCCAAGTGTGGGTAGGCAATGGAAGCCCCATCGAGGTAAACACGCATTTGAGTCCTAAGCGTCAATGGAAAGAGGTTCCCGGATTAGCCTTTTGCTTGTCGTTGTCTTTCGCGGAGTGGTATCCAAAATGGGCCGCATCTTTCGGAAATGACTACAACGAACAAGGCGATCTTTTCGAGGAACTCACAAAGCAAGCTCTCCAGGCGATTTTTCCCGACTGGACAATCCATAGAACAGGGTGGACTCCAAACGATCCAGATAATCTTGACGTCATCGTAGACGAAATGATCAGCAAGCTTAATGAGCAGGAGGGCAAACGCGAACCTTGGACCACGCCGAAAGCTCACGAAGCTGGGCTTGATCTACTCTGTTACAAAGCCTTTCCAGATGGTCGCGTTGGCGTGCCGTTGTTGATGATGCAATGCGCTAGCGGTAAGAATTGGGAAGACAAGCTCCGCACTCCCGATCTCCGCATTTGGACGAAGCTGATATTGTTCGCCTCTGATCCAAAGAAAGCGTTTAGCATGCCCTACGCCTTAAGCGACTCAGAGTTCACACGAACCTGCAATATCGCCGATGCGATTTTTCTGGATCGGAATCGACTTCTCTCGCCAAGTTCGATGAATGCAGATTGGATCTCAATTGATCTTCAAAATCGAATTATCTCATGGTTAGAACCGCGTCTTGCTCAACTGCCCCGCGTTAATTAATCGACGATGCTATTCAGAAAACGGCAACTCATGTTGTCGCTTTGTCGCATGCACTTGATCAACTCGCGAAAACTTCAGCCGATCAAACGAAGTCTGACGAGCATACATATGTTCAGCAAAGGAAAGCATGTCTAAGATTTCACCGTAAACAACTGCGCCATCATCGCTGTTGTATATGCCGACCTGTGCCGCCGTTGCTATGTCGAGCAAAAGCGGCACGCAAGCTGGCCTAACAAAAAAACTAACGAGCGGATGTGTTTCTTCATGATGGTCGCCGAATACACCACCATTGCAACTTGAAAACGGAATGCAGCGAGCAGCCGAGAGTGCTACAACACTGGAAGCTACACCCAGGTCTAAGCCAAAAAGCCCTTCCTCAGCATCCTCATACAATTCTTCAAGTTCATGATTCACTTGAGCGAGGTGGTGTTTGAAGTCCCCTTCAACTTGCAAGATGCCGACAAGCCTTTTCTCTAAGTCAAGCACTTCCTGCACCTGACCCCATGAAAGACCACGAAGATCCATATAGGCGCGATTACAGCGGAGTCCGTCTTGGCCAGCAGTGCCGCGGTCAGGCCAGCCAAGTGCTTCGAGGTTAACGCTGCGCTCAATTTGTAGGTTGAAATTTCGAATCATTTAGGAGTTGAACTCCGGCTGTCGTGCTTAGTGCCAAGCTCTCTAGATAAAGCGAAACACCATCGGACTTGATTTATTCCTCCCAGATTCTCACACTAATTGCTATGCCGGACGTTTATGATAAAAGCACAAGACGTCGCGTAATGCAGCGCATTCGGAAGACGAATACGAAGCCCGAAATCCGTGTTCGATCGGTTCTCCACCGTATGGGCTACCGTTTTCGACTTTATCGTTCGGACCTCCCGGGAAATCCAGATATTGTCCTTCCAAAGTACCGAGTGGCGATCTTGGTCCATGGATGTTTTTGGCATCAACATACCTGTGCACTCGGCAAACTGCCAAAGAGCAATCGCTCATACTGGGTGCCGAAGCTAACGGGAAATCGCACTCGCGATGAACAAACGAAGAGGGCTCTTTCTGCAGATGGCTGGAAGGTAGTAACTGTTTGGGAGTGCGAAGTGACGACCGATGAGTGCATGCGAAGATTATTGCAGGCTCGTCTTAAGTTGAATTCATCGAACTCGGCAAATCCTAACGCAACATAAAGGTACATTAAGCCTTTAATCCAAGCGATTCAAGGATGGGTCCAACCGCTCCAGAGTCCCTTCCGATAGGTTGAGCTAGACTTAGATCAGAACGAAACCTGATGTCGCTCACACCGTCTGGATTCAGAGCCGAGACGCGGGGAATATCTTGCACGTTGTAGAAACCTAACGACTGCGTTGCCAGCTTGGGATCGAAAGTCACCGATAGAGCTTCCTCCCACGCATCTCCAAGCGATTGAATGCAAACCTGATCAATCTTTAGACGCAAGGAAAGCGAGTTACCAACTGCTTCGCGTGCCTTATCCCACAATTGACCAACACTAACCCCGCCAGTGGCTCTTTCCGTAAAAAGAGATGCGACGCAGACTATTATTCCGCTCGGCGGGTAGACCTGATCAAACGAAAAATAGTGTTTACGGGATCGATCTCCGGATGTCTTAACTTCTAGCCGGTATAACTCAACGCCAAAATCGTAGCGTTCCGCGGCCTCGCCGTGCCAACACTCCACGAGCACCCAAGGTCGTTCGGAATTAACGATTATGAACAGTTCGCCCCACAGCCCTTGTATGCTTCGGCTGGGAGGTCGCTCCAACGCTTGGAAAAGAAGAGCGACATTGTCGAGGTTTTGCGAGACATCTTGCGCTGCGGGGTCTGATGGCAGCCCTTTCAAGAGGGCGGCCATCAGGTCCAAGAAGCACTCTTGTAGTGTCGGGCTGACGCTCTGGCATTGGATGATCGAAAAGCTATTGTCGAGCGACCTACCATCTGACAAACGAATATGGCACCGCACCTCATGATCAACTCGTAGGTTGCGAAGCGCGACGGACGGTGGTCGCACGTTTGACGAGGAGGTCTCGAGCAGGATTGTCGGTCGACCTTCAGAATCCTTAGCCAAGTGATGCGCACAATTTGGGATCGTGATGCCGGAGAACACTAACGCAGATTTTGCATCGGAGGGCGGTGGGGACAGCGACTGAAACAACGCTGAAAGGCTAGGCATCGTATGATTCTTCCGGTCCGCCTTGCTGCTGAATTAAAACATCACCCGCGATTCCTTCGGGCACCCACACTGCAACGTTCATAATATCCTCAGCAACGATATTTGCCGTGGCGTGATCGCCGAGTTCCAGCGTGTGAATCTGAATTGAGATCTGATCTTCAGCATGGATTTCTCGATCGCCTGGGTATACTTCGCCTCGTCGCTCAGGTGGATTTACCGGTGCCGCACCTTGGAATAGGTTCGGGATCTCGTCGTGTTCATCCAACCTTCTAAATCTTGAACCTCCCTGACTCATTTCGTAAATCGTGCAGAGCGCATCAGGGTGATTCCGAAGATGATTTCTGATAATAATGAGCACGCCTAAGAGATTCTGCGCGTCAGTCAAGCGCGAAAACCGTACTTGCAATAGTAACTGTTCGTACGCCTCATTCAACGAGACATTTCGAGCGACAGAATGCCTCTGAAACTCCGTCCGATCCCCATGGCCTTCATCGTCCTCCAGATTGAGCGTGTTCAGAAAGGCAGCCGCTACTTCCCCATTGGCTTCACCATTGCCCGGCGATTCTTGAGGCGAACGTGGATAAGACCAGCCTTGACTTAGACGAGCCCGAACATAGTCGACATCGATAATGCTGTCTCGCGTCGCATATAAACCACGCGGCAGAAGGAATGCTCTCCGCAACTCATCTAACGAACGCCCTTCCTCAATGGTCTGACGTAGTTGCCCTCTTATATCCTCCTCGTGCTGAACATACCGGGCAAATGCCTCAGATACATCTTGTTCGAGGAAGACTCGGCAGTATCCTAAATAAGGTCGCTTATACCCAAAAAACCGCGCGCGCTGTTGTATCGTGTCGGCCCGCCGTGAGCCTACACCTCTCGGCATGTAAGTCACAGTGAGGCCCTCGACCGTAAAACCCCTATCGAGTGCCTGACCACCTACAAGTATGTGGGAATAGGCTCCTTGCCAGTCTATTTGCGGTGTACGTCCACGAACCGCATTCACCAAGTGAGGGTCCGTCCGCCGAAGCGCGTGTCGCAGCCTCGCAGTCAGTTGTTCAAACGGCTCAAGATCTGGAACGGTCTGACGAAGATCCTGATAAGCCACTTGAAAATCATCGATTAACTCCTGGTAGTCTGGGTCTGTCGGATTCCCAATAATTTGCAACCAATCGTTGCGAAGAGATGTTACCCAATGGTGATATTGTTGATGTCCCCCAGTTCGCTGCGAAGGGTGAATCATCATTGATCTATTCCCGCGACCTTGATCTCTGATTAATCCCGATGCGACCCCCAAGAAAAAAAGCCGCATCGCTCGCAACAACGAGTCTGGGGGTTCGTGGAGCACATTGGTATTGGAAGGAATCTCGGCTGGCGGAATCACATGCGTCAGCGGAAGTCCCGAGAGAAAAAAGTCTCGGCCACCAGTGTACTCAGGGCCTGGGGTTAGTGTGACCGCGAAGCCAGGTGAAAGCACGTCGATAAGATTAATGAGCAATGGCCCTTGCGGCGTGGCAGTATACTGCAGGAAGGTGTGGTGGGGGATCATCGCTTTTAGACCACATAACTGGCGGTAGGTTGTGCTTTCGTCTCCCTCGTTGATGAGATTGTTGAGCCCTGCTTGATCCGCCTCATCATCAATGATCAAAACCGGTATCTGGTTCAGATTCACATTACCGAGGACGGCAATTAAGTTTCTCAGATGTCGGTGATTCTTCATGACCGTAATGAGTATCGTGCTTCGCTCGTGATGAGGAACTTCAGGGTCTCGCCAATCAGCGAGCGTAGTCTCGATTCTCGCATGATCGTCTTGGGACACCCGCGGGTTATGAAGATGACGCCAAGATCGGTCATTGCGGTGACTGAGACGGAGATCATGACGAAGCCTTTCCCGAGATTGTTCTGTCAAAGGTACAGAAGTGCCAGCTATGACGATGACAACTGGGTAGTCGTTGTCGCGCGCAAGAGCCGCAACATTTGTGAAGGATAAAGTCTTCCCACTTTGTATGTAACCGACAACAAGTCCAGTCTCTTGTCCAGCGGCATGATTTGGTGAAATACAGTGCCTAAGAACTGCAACAGATTCATCGCGAACCGTAGTGCCCGCCTCTGCCGGCATTCCAAGCGTTTCCTGGAGCGCGATCGTCTCACTGCCGACCGCCACGTTCCACGTGTCTGCCTCTTCTTCGGGTACGATTTCAATGTGTTCGGGGTCTTGCATAGAAGTTTTTACGCTCGGGAGAAAGCGGTTCGCAGAAGTTCGTTTATGTTTCTTCGAACTGCTCCCGCCTTCCTTGCTCCGCTATCACGCGCGGCAAATTCCGCTAAACCGAGCGCGGCTGCGATGCGAAGCAAGGGCTCTATCTCCTCGGCGCCAGTTCCACAGTATCGTTGCATGAATGGGTGGACAAGAGATAACCGAAGGCCGATGAGCCTTCGCCCAACTTCCTCCCCTCCCGTGGCCTCCCGTGCAATCTGTTCACTAATCTCGAGCCACTCACCAACCGATGGATCGACAGAAAGTTCTAGTACAATCCTCCACGGCTGGCCAGCGAAATCCACATCTATTACACGATGTGATGCCAGCTCAGCCTGACGAAGATCGGGCGCAGGTTCGGGCGCATCGGTTCGTTGTGCCAATTCAGACAAAACAGGGCCGACGTGATGCTCAATTGTTCTAGAGGTTCTTTCCGCTGCTTGCTCCGCGCCCTTGCGGTAGTCTTCACGCGCGCGCTCGACCCTATATTCCCGAGATTGTTGAAGGAGCGGCATGTCGTCGCTGGTCAGCTCATCACGCAGCAAATCCAGAAAGGGCTGCTCGTTTTCATCCCACTGAAAACCGTCTTTAGTGTGACTAACTTCGAAACCTTGTAAATGGATTTCCCCGAACACTCGCTGAAACGGGAACGTGTTTGCCTTACCAAAAATGTACTCCGGCCGATATCCCTCATCACCGCTGCCTTGAATCAACCGGTTTCGACGAAAGAGTGCGAATCCAGCTCCAGATACGCTCGCTCGTTTGCGGATTGCTGCAAAGCCATGCGCCCGAAGTCCCACACCAAAGTCAAAGTCAAATTCTTTCTTCCACTCGACCGGCGAACTAGTCTCATCACGATACGAAGGGGCAACTAGAATTTCAGGCTCCTCGTACCGCAACTCTTCGCCATTGAGTCTCAGTTCCAGAATCCCTTCTCGGACAAAGATGCGATAGATCTCTGTCAGATGCGATCGAATCTTGCCGAGAGTTCGGCCGATGGGCAGTTGATGCAGACCACTCAACACTATTTCGGTGAAGTGAGCTTCCGCCGGGCAGGGTCCTGAGTGAACTTGCAACTCATCGAGAGAATCCTGAATGATTTCATCGATATTAAATCTAACGGTTCTTTCAATCGGCTCCCCTAGAGCGGAAGTCCTGACATGCCATCGCGGAGCAAACCAACACGCAGCGCTTTTCATTCCCATGCCGAATTCGCTTAGTCCGGTGCGATCCGGAGGTAATTGCGCAGGCCGAAAGGCGCGGGGAAAATCGGTAGCGGAAATTCCAGCGGCATTATCTCTGACAGTGATTCGTCCCCCATCAGTAGCGTCGATATCGATTGAAACTTTTAGTTTCGATTGGCCATCGACCGCCACCAGTTCAGCTTGATGAGTCAAATGGCTTTGAATGGCGTTATCGACAAACTCCGCTAAAGCGAACCAAGGACGGTAGTTGAGATGAGAGAGAACAGAAAGAATGCTTACGCCAGGTCGAATGCTAACGCGATCGATTTTTATTGCTTTCGCCAACTTGAAGTCTTCCAATTGTGCGATGAGGACACTGTGACCTCAGGCGGCTAAGGCCTGTTGTTGATCTAACAGAGTCGCGTTGCACAGCCCTTGTGCTAGTCGTCTCACTACTTCGACGTTTACAGCATTCCCAAGTGCCTTGTGGACACTGGTCTCTGCCGTTGGCAAATGGGCAAGATCTTCCATGCTTTGCAATCTGCTACACTCGACCGGCGTCATATATCGACGCTCCCAAGCAATGATCGGGACCTGAGTTGTGGTCATAGCGACGAGAGAAGGCGCAGTAGTAGGTCTCTTCACCCGCACACCCGACGCCCGAAACTGAATGACGTAGTTCCAAATATTACGTTGCTCTCCCTTGCAATTCCATTCGAACTTTTGAAGGCTCGGCGGAAACGATCGAATAGCCGGCAACCAAGGCTTAATCCAACTCATATTACGCTGATAAAATTCTCGATTCTGACGAATAAACATTTGCTTCCATCGAGGAAAAGTGTTTTCCTCCGCTCGGGAATATGATGGTAATCTCGCAAGTACATCTTTCCGAAAATAGCGGTCAAGACTTTGTCCAAAGCTGCCCTTATAGTTCCTCAATGTTGTTAGTCTAATGTCATGAAGTGAATCGTATTTCTTGAACGGATAGGTAGCGCCAAACTCATTAGTCCAGATTGGAAATGACGGCAACTCGTTCAGGCCGTGAGACCGATCTAAGAAGTCCTGCCAAACCTCTAGGCATCGAATTACCTGGTCTGGAAGCGGTTTCGCGCCGGGCGGATTGATATCAAGCACTGAGTGAATGTCCGGCACAACGCTTTCTGTCTCGGGCCATGAAAAGTGTTCGAGCCCAACACGGCTTCCTACAATGACTAGCCTCTCCCTTATCTGTGGGATTCCGAAGAAATGGGGCGATAAGGTTTTGGTTTCTATGTCGTATCCGCATTCCTCAAGTTGCCGACGCATCTTTCTCCACGTTCGTCCGCCATTATGCCGCTCCAAGTTAGCCACGTTTTCCATTATCAGATAAGTCGGGGAGTGGCGTCGAAGCAATCTAAGAACATGTTTCGAGAACAAATCACCCCAAAGACGACATTTCGTTCCTAGCTGCTCACCCGCCTTCGAGAATGGTTGGCAAGGAAAACCGGCGCACAAAATGTCATGCGGCGGCACGTCGTTCTCATGAATCGTTCTTAGGTTCCCGTTTGGTCTCATGCCGAAGTTGGTCTCGTACAGATCGCACAGTTCGTCGTCGATCTCGCTGGCGAAGACACACTCGTGTCCGAGCGCCTTTAGAGCTAAATGGAAGCCCCCAAGACCTGCAAACAGATCGATAAATCGCAGCCGTCGTTCCGGTTCTGGCATTCTAGAGGATAAGAAAATCCTTAAAAATAACATCTTGCCTCAACGAACGAAAGATTGAAAGAGTTTTATTTTGCTGGAACGGCAGATGCTCATTCAATTTCGATCCAGGGCCCGACCGGCGCGAAATCATTTCGCCCTCACAGCTTGACACAGGGAATACATTTCGGCTATAAGGCAGTTGAGCGTGGAATCGATTCAGAGGAGCGTCACCATGAGCTTTGCGGCGGAATTTGACCAAATCGGCAGGATCTTGGCCCATGTGCGAGATCGTGCAGGCATCACTCAAGCGACTTTGGCTAAGACAATGGGAAGCAATACGACTCGCGTTTTTCGAATGGAAAGTGGAGAAGTGTTGCCCACTGACGACGAAGTAAAGGCTTACCTTAAGTCGATAAATACTGATCTCGCATCGGATTGTCTCCGGTACTTGAAAGCGAAATGGATCGATCCGGTTCGGCGGCCAGCATTCCCCCATCCTGACTGGGAGTCCCTTCTAATTATAGATCGGCAACTCGCTCGTATTGACGAACTAAAGGCAGATCCTGAAACCAAGGCAGTGTTTGTACGAGCCTTGGATCTTTACGCAGCTGATCTGATGAGGTGTTCAGACTTTTTGAAGCGAGTCGACCATTACCTCGTTTTTATCGGCGTCGTAAGTGTTGGCAAGACCAGCGCTATCTGTACCTCGTTGGGTCTTACGCTCGACAAAGAAGAGTTACCTTTCGCGCGTCGAATGGTATTAGAGGTAGGTGGCGGTCGCACCACTCTCTGCGAGGTGCGCGTTGAAGCTGGCCCACAATACGGGCTAATTGTGGAGCCATGCACCGACGAAGAAATCCGTCGCTACGTGCTTGACTATGCCGACCACCTGCTCGCCATTGCGAAACAGCCTCCAAGGCCTAAGGTCACAGATGCAGAGAAGCCTACGAAGAAAGTGCGATCAAAAGAGAAGCCAAAACCAGGCGCAACCGAAGAGGTGCCGTGGATCTCAGAGGAGATGGCTCGCGCGATCCGAGGTCTTTCGGGTTTGAGCGAAGCTCAAGCGCAGTTGCTTGCAAAGTCTTTTCCAGTGCGCGAAGAGCTTGCGATTCAGATTTTGACCAGGATGGATTTGCTACGGCGTGACGAGACTACGGTGTGGTGCGAAGACGGTGATCCCAAGATTAAGGAGCTTGAATGGCTTCAAAAGACCTTCAAGGAGATTAACAATGGTCGCCGCCCAGGCTTTTCGCTTCCTAGACGCATTAAGGTCGTCGTTCCTGGAAAACTCTTCGATGGCCAGTACATCAACATTGGGGTAGTTGACACGAAGGGAGTTGACCAAGCTTCCGCACGAGCGGATATTGATAGTCACTTCGACGATCCACACGCCATTCTGCTTCTTTGCACAAAATTCGGTGAGGCTCCGGATCTTCCAACTATTAGCCTGATTGGAAGAGCGATGTCACTGCACACAGATGCCAGCCTGGACGAACGAATGGTATTGCTAGTCCTTCCTCGCAACGAAGAAGCCGTGGATATGAAGGACGAGGCTACTAATGACTTTGTGGAAACGGACGAAGCGGGGTACGACGTCAAGCTTGCACACATCCATCATGCGCTACAACCACTAAGAGCGGATCAGCTCCCCGTTAGATTCCTTAACGCTACATCGAAGCGCGACGTTGAGGGCTTTCGCAGCTTTGTTGTGAACCAGTTTTCTGCAGTGCGTCAGCAATACATTCATCGGGTAGCTGATGCTGTGGAAAAATTGGACGAACTCGTTAAGCATAGAACGCGGGAGGAACGAGCATTGGTGCTTGCCGATGTTATGGACCGTTTAGGAGTTTGGGCCCGCGACAATACTCGTCTGGAAGAGATTAGAAGGCCAGACCAAATGCTTGAAGATGCGATTAGTTCCATACATGCACGCACACTTTGGGCATCAGTGCGTCGGGAAGGTGCTTGGGAAAACTTTGATTATTATTATCAGCTCGGCTACGCAACTCGACAAATTGTAGCCAACACTGCGGGTGAAAGGGTCAAAAACCTTAAGGCTGTCATTGATAATCTCGCTGGAAATCCTGATTATGCGAACGCGCGAGAGTTCCTGCGGCAAATTGCGGAACACGTAGACGCGGCAGTTGAGAACCTGACCCGGCAAGCACAAGTCTTTGGCGAAACTATTTATCGAGATCCTTTGCACAGCGCTTCGACTTATTGGGACAAATGCGAGAGGGTATACGGAACCGGCGGTCCTTATCGCAGCGTGGTCGCTGAAGAGACACGGACGTGGTTCGGTGATGCCGCCGTTCGTGATCTCTACCGCAGGCTTACTGCTGAGGTGAACAGGGCGTGGGAAGAATTGGTTAGGGGGCTTCAAGAGATTCTCGAAGCGCCAGCAGAGTCCGCAGTCTCTAAGGCGTAACTTCTGTCTTGAAACGTGCTAAAGCAGCAGTCACCAAGATATGCAATGAGGATAAAAAGAATGACGGAGATCAGTAAAGTAGCAGAATTGTTCCGGTGCCCGGCAGAAGAGATTGTTAAGACTAAACCGAGTGAGTGGAATGAGGTGTTTTCGGACATTCATTCCGAAGATTTAAGACTGCTCTCGAATAGTCTCATTCAACTGTCGGTGCTCGCCGCTAGAATGTCGGCCTATTTGGACGCCAGGGGTGGCGAAGGTGGGCGAGATCAGGGGCATGAAGCCGCTGTGAAAAACCAAAACATTCGCGCGGAACAGGTCCGCAGAGTTCTGGGATTTCAGAACCCGAGAGCCGATATGGAATTCTGATACAGAGTTTTATCAGTCCTCGCTTGATGTTTGGGCCAAGATCATTTGGCCACTCTACGCGTCGAAGCCAATTCTCAACCTTCGCCTGCATACCATCCGTCGGCTGGCGGAATCCTAACCCTGGTAATTCCGTATTTCCACCGCTCGATTTTCGAGCTTCTGGACGAATACTTACCATTTAGTTCAGCCGACATCTCTGCCGTCACCGACGGCGTCCATTCAGACAACAATTTTATGCCTTCTTCAGAGTTGATCTCTGCCCTAATGTGATGCTCCCAAGTCTTGACATCTCGAATCGCTCCGCTTTGAAATCCGCTTGTCACCTCGATCGTTTGAATCCCGTAATCCGCGATCAACTCGTTGACGCGAGGGAAATAGTTACTGACGACCTTCGGAATTGAAATGCATTCGGGAGCGCCGCAAAACTCATATTCCGCTTTTTCGGACCAAGCGCGAAATAAGAAGTCCTCCAAACTCATCAATCGTTTCGAACAACATACCTCGGCGTAAAAAACACCGCTGCAGTGATCTCTAATCAGGTAGTGCACAACATGGTCCTTGGGAGAATTTGCGAGCGTAGCGAGGCCTACATCAATAGGCTTTTGCTGAAACTTGATTAGACCGTTTCTAAGAATGATGAGGTGCTTGGAGACACTAACCGCTAGTTGGTGGACCTCATTTGGATAGTCAGTTTTGTAGGTAAGCTGCATCAGCGATGGCTTCGACGCCGGTTTGAATCATGAACCACTAGGAACAAAAACGACAAGAAGTCGAGGCCTCACCTTCATTCCGCTGCGCTCCATTCCAGCCGAGAAGCTTTGA
>Ga0070698_100000974_pt1 | contig 31437 bp, 29 predicted proteins | sample KBSK1502metaG_FD_65477 | JGI IMG/M metagenome (GOLD analysis project Ga0070698, IMG submission 65477) | Corn, switchgrass and miscanthus rhizosphere microbial communities from Kellogg Biological Station, Michigan, USA - KBS K1-50-2 metaG | ecosystem: Host-associated > Plants > Roots >...
CCATGCGCGCGCCGCCAACATCGCCGAGGTAGATGCCCCCTTCGGTGAGCACGCCGTCGACATCGAGACCAACGAGACGGATCCGCTTCGCCACGCCTGTTGCCAACGCGCCGCTTGTCCGCGTCGTGTCCGTCCCATGCGCTCCGATAGCCGTCATATACGACAGGCCTCACGCACCGCGAGCGCGCGCCTGACGAGTGATTCGAGGTCCGACAATGGCAACATGTTCGGCCCATCACTCGGCGCGTGATCGGGATCCGGGTGCGTCTCGAGGAAGATTCCGTCAGCGCCCGCCGCGATGGCGGCCAGCGTCAGCGAAGGAATGAACTCTCTTGCGCCACCGCTCGAACCGCCCTCGCCGAGTCCTGGACGCTGGACCGAATGTGTACCGTCGAAGATGACCGGACAGCCGGTTGCGGTTTGCATGCGTGCAATAGAGCGCATGTCGACGGCGAGGTCGCCGTAGCCGAAGAAGGAGCCGCGTTCGGTTACGGCAATAGGTGAATCGGAGCTGCCGGGATTGGGGCCTGGGGCTTGAGGCCTGGACTGCCGGACTTTTTCGACTGCACCACGCATTGCCTCGGGAGCCATCCACTGTCCCTTCTTCACGTTTACAGGCTTGCCCGTAGCTCCCGCTGCTTCGAGCAAGTCGGACTGCCGGCAGAGGAAGGCCGGGATCTGCAACACGTCGACTACCTCGGCCACCGGGGCACATTGCTCCGGCAGGTGGACATCGGTCAGGATGCGCAGGCCGGTCTTCGACCTAACGCGAGCGAGCTTCTCGAGACCCTCGTGCATGCCGGGTCCACGATGCGCCGCCGCGTTCGAGCGGTTTGCCTTGTCGAAGCTCGCCTTGTAGACGACGCCGCCCGGAATGGAATCGGCGAGACGCGCCAGCGCCTCGCCAACGCGCAGGTTGAGGGTGTCGTCTTCGAGCACACAGGGGCCCGCGATGAGAAAGAGTGCGTCCCGCGGGAAGCCGCCGAACATGTCAGTCGGCGGCTTCGACCAGCGTCTTTCCCGTCGCTGTTGCCGACGCGGCCCGGCGCTTGGAGGCGGCCGCGGCGGCAATGAAGCCCGCGAACAATGGATGCGGGCGCGTCGGCCGGGAGCGCAGTTCCGGATGGAACTGCACGCCGATGAACCACGGGTGATTCTCGAGCTCCACAATCTCCACGAGCGAGCCGTCGGGTGACAAGCCGGTCAGGCGCAGTCCGTTGGCGACGAATTGATCGCGATAGCTGTTGGAGACCTCGTACCGGTGCCGGTGACGTTCACTGACCTCGGGAACGCCATAGACCTCAGCGGCACGAGACCCGCGCTGCAGGCGGCATGGGTATGACCCGAGGCGCATGGTCCCACCCATGTCCTTGACGTGCTTCTGCTCCTCCATGAGGTCGATGACCGGGTTGCCGCATTCGGGAGCGAACTCGCTCGAGTGTGAATCGGGAAGCGACAGCACGTTGCGCGCGAACTCGATGATCGAGACCTGCATGCCGAGGCAAATCCCGAAAAACGGAAGGTTCGTCTCACGGGCAGCGCGTACGGCTTCCACCATTCCATCCACACCACGCACGCCGAACCCACCAGGTACGAGCAACGCGTGGTGTCCCGCGAGCAGTTCGCGCGCGCGAGCCCCATCCGTGAACAGGTCGCTCGAGAGCCACGCGACGTCGACGCCGACATCGTTCGCGATGCCGCCGTGGACGAGCGCCTCCTGAATGCTCTTGTAGCTGTCGACGAGCTCCGTGTATTTGCCGACCACCGCGACGCGGACGCGATCGCGGGGCGTAATTACGCGTGACACCATCGCGCGCCAGTCAGAGAGGTCCGGTTCGTTCCCCTCGAGCGCCAGGCGCCTGACGACTCGCTCATCGAGCCCCTGATCGGAGAAGGAGAGTGGGATCTGGTAGATGGATGGAACGTCGCGACTCTCGATGACGTTCCCGAATTCCACGTTGCAGAAGAGCGCAATCTTCCGCTTCACGTCTTCGGACAACGCGCGTTCGGTTCGGCAGATGAGGAAATCGGGCTGGATACCGATCTCCATCAGCTCACGCACGGAGTGCTGCGTCGGTTTCGTCTTCACTTCACCGGCCGCCGCGATGTACGGCACCAGCGTCAGGTGAATGAAGATCGCGTTCTGCCTGCCCACCTCGTGACGGAACTGACGAATGGCTTCGAGGAACGGCAGCGATTCGATGTCGCCGACCGTGCCGCCGATCTCGACGATCACCACGTCGTTGCCGGGTGCGACGCGCTTCATGTGCGCCTTGATCTCGTCGGTCACGTGCGGAATCACCTGCACCGTACTGCCGAGGTATTCGCCGCGACGTTCCTTGTGGATGACGTTCTGGTAGATCCGCCCCGTGGTCACGTTGTTGGATTGCGACAGCGACCGGTCGATGAACCGCTCGTAGTGGCCGAGGTCCAGGTCCGTTTCGGCGCCGTCCTCGGTGACGTAGACCTCACCGTGCTGGAACGGCGACATCGTCCCCGGATCGACGTTCAGGTACGGGTCGAACTTCATGATGGTCACCGACAACCCACGCTCGACGAGCAGCCGTCCTAACGAGGCGGACGCGATGCCCTTGCCGAGCGACGAAACAACGCCGCCGGTGACGAAGATGTAGCGAGTGGCCTGCTGGCGAGGTGCAGTCTGCATCAGGGTCGTCCGGCGAAAAGGTCATCCCACAGGGCATTGGCGCGAGCCAGGTCTTCTTCGGTATCCACGCCACCGAGCGGGGGCGCATCCACCAGGTGCACTCCCATTGCCATTCCTGCGACCAGGGGGCGCAATTGTTCGAGTCGTTCGATGCGTTCGAGGTCGTGCAGCGGCAGCGCGACCCACTGCTGTAGCGCGCTCCGAGAATACGCGTAGAGTCCCAGGTGATGCCGCACGTTGACGTTGCGGAGGTTGAGGTCAGTACGGTCGCGGAGGAACGGGATCGGTGCGCGCGAAAAATACAACGCTCGCCCGTCGTCCCCACACACCACTTTCACCACATCCGGGTTGTCGAGGATCCCCGCTGAGGCCCGCGCGGCGCAGGTAGCCAGCGGGAATTGGCCACTCCGTACGAGAGCAACCGCGCCGGCAATGGCGTCAGCCCGAACAAACGGCTCGTCGCCCTGCACATTGACGATGACGTCGAACGACTCGCAGTCAGGTCGCGCCGCGACTTCCGCGACGCGATCTGTGCCCGACGGATGATCGGTGCGCGTCATGGCGACGTCGCCACCGCGCTCCCTAACGACGGACGCGATTTCGTCGGAGTCGGTCGCGACGATCACGCGGTCAGCGGCGTTTGATTCCACGATGCGTTCCCAGACGCGGACGATCAGTGGAGAACCGCCGAGCAGACGGAGGGGTTTGCGGGGGAGCCTCGTGGCGCCGAGCCGGGCGGGTATGACCGCGAGCGTGCTCAGGCGACCTCCATCGGGAGCGTGCGGCGATGCAAAAGGCACGCCATTCAAGGTATCCCGCTGCCTATCGAAATCCAAGCCGAATCGGCGACCAAAAACAGAGCTCAGACGGCACTCAAACGCTGGCTCGCAACCTCTGAAACGACAAGAGTATGGGATCTCAGACCAGCGGCTATGCTCAATGCGGCGATGGTGCGCCCCACGAGGGTCATTACCAGCAGTGAAAGAGCGACTTTGGCCGGATCCTGGAAAACGCGGTCATTCAGCAGTCCTACGGCGGTCGGGCCGACACTCCCGCCGACGAAATTCAGCAGGAGCCCGAGAATCGCCGCCGCCTGTCCGCGCATTGTTGAGGGACTCATCTCCTGCATAGCGGCAGCGGCCGCACCGAATGGCGCTGCCGCCGCAATGTTGGTCACGATGAGCGCGGCGATCAGCACCGGCTCGGAGCTAGTGAGATAGAGCGGCAGCCCAGCGACGATCGACACGATAGCTGAAATAATCAGGACGATGAGATTCCCATCCCTCCGTCCGCGCTGCTTGAGCCGGTCCGCGAGACGACCCCCGGCGATGACTCCAACGACGCCAAAGACCAGCGTGGCTCCTCCCATGATCAATCCAACCTTTCCGTAGCTCCACTCGTGAGTTCGTTGGAAGAACGCGGGAAACCAGAATGCCGTCCCGAAGTTCACCGTAGCATAGACGGCCACCCCGATCCCGAATGTCCAGAATGCACGGGAGTGACGGCCAAACCACTCGACCACTTCTCGAATGGTGGCGGCGTGCGTTGGCGATTGTGCCGACCGTCTTCGTCGCGGTTCTCGAAGCGTGAGCGCGAGAAACGAGAGGAGCAGACCCGGCGCTCCAACGAGTATGAAAACGCGCTGCCAGGCGCTGATTTCGCCGAAGACGGGCAACTGCCAGGGCGCAGTGTTCCCCACGGCTTCGAGGACCAGCCCGCCGATGAGGTATGCCAGCCCTGCGCCGACGAACACTCCACTGGTAAAGAGGCTCATCGCGGTCGCCAGCTTCTCGGGCGGGAAGTAGTCCGCGATCAAGGAGTTCGCGGAGGGCGACAACGTCGCTTCCCCGATACCCACGCCGAAACGCGACGCGAAGAGTTGGCCAAACGTGTTGGCGACTCCACACGCCATGCACATCACGCTCCAGGCCGCAACGCCCCAGGCAATGATCGCGGTTCGGTTACCCCTGTCCACGAGACGGCCGATGAGTAGACCCGACAGCGCGAACGTCCCCGCGAATGCCGGACCAAGCAGGAGCCCGATCTGCGTATCGCTGATCCCCAGATCTGCCTTGATCGGTATCACCAGCAGCGCCATGACCTGCCGGTCGATGAACGACGAGACGTTCAGCAGCAGGAGTACACAGACGACGTACCACGCGTAACGCGGAGTCTCTTCCGTCGACGTCATCTGTCAGGTGGCGACGCGGGTGCGCGAGCGCGCGAGCGCGCGAGCGCGAGGAAGTTCTTCAGCAGATCCTTGCCACGGGGCGTCATCACCGACTCTGGGTGGAACTGGACCCCCCACACGGGATGTTCGCGGTGCCTAACGGCGTGGATCTCGGATTCGTCGTCCTGGGCGATGGCGGTAATCGCCAGTGACGGCGGCATCGTTGAGGATTCGGCGATCAACGAGTGATACCGCATGACCTCCAGCGGCGACGGCAATCCATCGAAGAGGTCAGTCCCGTCATGCACAACCCGGGAGGTCTTCCCGTGCATGACGCGCCCCGCGCGGACCACGCGACCACCATAGGCTTCGACGATCGCCTGATGCCCCAGGCAGACGCCGAGGATGGGTATGGTGCTTCCCCAGCGCCTGACGAGTGGAACCGAGATGCCCGCTTCTCCCGGCGTACACGGACCCGGAGAGATCACGATGGCGTCAGGCGCCATGGTGCCGACGTCGTCGACGGTGATCGCGTCATTGCGCCTGACATCCGGCTCCAGCCCCAGTTCCCCCAGGTATTGAACCAGGTTGTAGGTAAAGGAGTCGTAATTATCGAGGACGAGAATCATTCGAATGCAGAATGGAGTACTGGTCAGCCTCTCGGATGGTATTGCTTGTGGACGGTTCGAAGATACTCGCGGTCCACATGCGTGTAGACCTGCGTGGTCGATACGTCAGCATGACCCAACATTTCCTGGACGGCGCGAAGGTCGGCGCCGCCCTCGAGCAGGTGGGTCGCAAATGAGTGTCGGAGCGTGTGCGGAGTGACCGACTTCGTGATGCCCGCCCGCTCAACCTGTTTGCGAAGAATGGTCCAGGCACCCATTCGGGAGAGCGGCTTACCACGCGCATTCAAGAACAGCACGCCCTTCCCTGCACCGTGTTCGAGTCGAGGGCGAAGCTCGCGGAGATAGATGGCAACCGCCGCGGCCGCCGAACGACCGAAGGGGACAAGTCGCTCCTTACTTCCCTTGCCCAGGACGCGGACGAGGCGCTCATCGAGGTGCACGTCCCGAACGCCAAGCGAGATCCATTCAGATACGCGAAGTCCGGCCCCGTACGCCAGCTCGAGCATGGCGCGGTCGCGATAGTACATCGCGTCGTCCTGTGACGGAGCCGCGATGAGTGACGCGACTTCCTTCTGCGAGAGGACCTCGGGCAACGTCTGCCACCGCTTCGGCAGCTCAAGCCTGTCGCTGGGATCGCCCGGTATGACGCCTTCAGCCACGAGGAAGCCGAACCATGTTCGCAACCCGGCAATCGTGCGCCTGATGGAGGACGGGGAGAGACCGATGTCCTTCAGGTGATACACGAAGTCCCGGAGATGCCCGGGGGTGAGCTCGGCCGGCGTTTTCGCCGAACGCGTCAGCGCGTACGAGGCGAGACGCAGCACATCTCGACGATACGCCTCACGAGTCCGGTCCGCGCTGCCGTGTTCGAGTGACAGGAAGTCATCGAACCGTTCGACAAAGAACGAACGCAGGGTCTCGTCAGGCAGCGCGTTGCGCATCGCGTTTCTTGCGACGGTGTCGGTACCAGGTGAAGGCCAGTCCACCCGCGAGCAGAAGAGCAACTACCCCGGTCCAGCGTCCCATGCGGCCAATGCTCCGGGCCAGGTCATCCCAGTTCGATCCGGCGCGAAATGCGATCCACGTGACGAGGCCGTACCATATGCCTGACGCGAGCGTGATAGCGGCTGCGGTACCGAGTACGGAAGCGCGCAGGGCTCCTGCGAACGGGGCGACCACCGCACGCACGCCGGGTATGAATCGCCCTATGGCCAGGGCCAGCAGACCGTAACGCGCGTACCAGGAGCTGAGGGACGATTCGGCGGACTCCTTGTGCTTGAGATGGAATCGTTTCTCCGTGTAGTCGGCACCGAATCGACGGCCAACCGCGTACATCACCATCGCGCCGGCGACATTTCCCAACAGCACGGTGACGAACGCCGGTATTGGCGACGAACCGTTCCGGGCGGCGATGAACGCGCCAAGTGCGATGAGAACGTCCGCCGGGATCGGTGGGAACACGTTCTCGGCGGCCGCGAGCAGCGCCATTGCCGGAAGCAGCGTGGATGGCGGGAGGGTCAGTAGCCAGTCGATGATCGACTGGAGGTTCACGCGACGTCGCTCCGACGACTCAACGCGATCATCGCCAGGCAGGCGAGCCCTTCACCGCGGCCGATCCACCCCATGCCCTCGTTTGTCTTTCCCTTGACGCTGACGTCGCTCACGGCCACACCAAGCACTTCCGCCAGTGCGGCACGCATGGCGTCTCGGTAGGGTCCAATCTTCGGCGTTTCGGCAACCACCACGACATCGGCATTGACTATCGCGTACCCCGCATCGCGAACCCGTTCTACGGCCTTGCGGAGCATTTCCATCGAGTCCGCGCCACGCAGGTTTGGGTCCGTGTCGGGAAACATCTCACCAATGTCACCAAGCGAGGTGGCGCCGAGGATCGCGTCGGTTACCGCGTGCGCAATGGCGTCACCATCGGAGTGACCAGCGAGGGAGAACCCAACCGGTATGCGCGTGCCTGCGAGAATCAGCGGTCCACCGGGCGCGAAGCGGTGGGAATCGTAACCGATCCCAACGCGACTCACGCTGCAACCGTCTCAGGTTCCCGAATGATTGAGTAGTCCTGCCTCCGGCGAGCTGGCTTGAAGCCGGCGTCAACGATCAAGCGCTCCATCTCGTCCGTCGTGGTGCGGTGCGTCGTGCCCGCTGCCGACACCACGTTTTCCTCGATCATGAGCGAGCCGAAATCATTACAACCGAAGCGGAGCGCCAGTTGGCCGATCTTCATGCCCATCGTCACCCAGCTCGACTGAAGGTTGGGCACGTTGTCGAGCACGATGCGCGCGATCGCGATCGTCCGGAGATACTCCGTCGCTCCCGTCTTCGGCATGTGAGACATGGTCGGCGTGTTCTCCGGCTGGAGCGGCCAGGTGATGAACGCCGTAAACCCACCGGTGCGAGCCTGCAACGCCTGGACACGCTCGAGATGTTCGATCCGCTCGGCCAGTGTCTCCCCGATCCCGTACATCATCGTGACCGAGGTCTTCATCCCCTCGTTATGCGCCAATTCCATTATTTCGAGCCAGCGGTCGGCGCCGGCCTTCTTGGGCGCGACGATGTCGCGCACACGCTGGACGAGGATCTCCCCACCGCCACCCGGAATGGAGTCGAGTCCGGCTGACCGCAGCTCGCGGATGACCTCCACCGCGTCCATCCGGAAGACCGTGCTGAAAAAGTCGACTTCACTCGGCGAAAACCCGTGAATGTGGATCGGGTGATGGCGCTTGATGTAGCGCATCAGGTCCAGGTACCACTCGAATGGGATGTAGGGATTGTGTCCGCCCTGGATCAGGATCTGGACACCACCGAGCGCCTTCGTCTCATCGATCTTGGCGCCGATCTGCTCGAACGAGAGCGTGTAGCCCTCGCCGTGTTTTGGGCGGCGATAGAACGCGCAGAAGCCGCAGTCGGCGACGCAGACGTTCGTGTAGTTGATGTTCCGGTCGACGATGTACGTGACGACGTCGTCGGGATGTCGCTCGGATCGCGCCCGGTCGGCCTCGAGGCCGAGCTCCAGCAGCGGCGCGTTTGTATAGAAGTCGAGGATGTTATTGGGCACGGAAGTCAAGAATTGGTGCGGGCAAGCCTATTAAAGCTCGCCAGTTCGAGCGGCCGTGCGCCAGTGGCGTCGACGGTAACCTGATTCTCGCTGTCGGGATCGGAGTCAGCCTGCGAACCTGGTAGCTCTCGTCAGCCGCCGATGAAAGCCGCGGGCCAGCTTATCGAACTTTTCTGGCTGGCCGGTGCCGACCGTATTGATGAAGGACGAGGCTCGTGACACCACCAACCGTGTCGCGACTGAACGTCACCTGCGCGTCCACCTCGTTGACGAAAAACTCAGTGGGGCTTTCGGGCCAGAGGGGGGCCGCCGCACCTCCCATGGATGATCTGATAGTCAAGACGCTATCGCGTACTGCCACGACTAGCTCCCAACCCGGAGTGATTTCGTAGGTTCCGACGTATTGGGACAGCGCCGAAGCCGGCAGGACGATCGCCGTCCGGCGCTTGGGTGCGAGCGCCGAAGGTGGCACCAATCCGAGCATTCTCATGTAGCTCGCCATCTGGGCGTAATGCTCTGCCAGATCCGTTTCAAAGGCGAGCAGCGTGCTTGCGACTGCAGGTGAATCAAGGATTGGCAGGTGCTCAAGGATGTCGTCGCAGAAAAGGAGTGACGCCTTGAGCCGGAGGACAAGCGTATCTTTTGGCCATCGCGCCTTGATCGTGTCCGCCAGCGAATCCTTCGCGGTTAAGGGTCGCCTGCCATTCCCGAGCCGTGCGCACAAGCTGTAGTTCGCCTCTTCGAGATGCTGGGCGATGTAACCGACCGTCTGCTGCGTCGGTGTGGGCTGGTAAGCATATCGCGCCTCGGGGATCGATTCGAACGCGGCGACCAGACGGCTGCCGAAGATGTCGGCGAACCGAACGAACTGCATAACGACGGCGTTCGGCGGCTCGCGAGCGGGCGATGACTGAGCGCCGACATCTACGGCGAGCAGGAAAAGGACAACGAGCAGAGTGCAACGATTACGCATCGGAACCCCGGTCGGCTTGCGGCCGGGATTGCTACACACTGAAACGTTGCGCCGTTCCCTGTGGTACGCGCGGAATCAACGCTTGCCGAGAAACGCCAATGTGCCATCGGGCACACGACCCACTTCCACCAACCGATTGAAGAAGTTCGTGAGTCCGGCGAGGTGCGGATAGGAAAGTCCGTAATCGAGGCCGCTCAGGTATTCACGGCAGGCACCACTATTTACGCCTGACGCATGCGCCGCCCGATCGGCAAGCTGGTCGAGGTGTTGTAGCCCCCAGGAACGCGACGCCATGAGAGTGGCGTGCACGGCCAACGCGCGGTCCACGGACGTGCTACGCTGTGCGACCCACACGGCGAAGACGAACGGCAGACCCGTCCAGCGCTTCCACTCTGCGCCGAGATCGTAGCTGAATGGATAGGGCCTGGGGCCCGGGCCCTGGGGCCCTGAGCCCAGCACGAGCGCGGCGTCGCCAATCACGAGCCGGGCGTCGTGTGGCTCATCGGCAAACTTCGCGACATCGGTCAATTCGGCGTCGCCCGGCACGAACTCCGGTGTGGCGTGCCAGACATTGGCGAACAACAACTCCAGCAACGCGACGCTCGTCATGGAACTGCGGCTGACCATGACGCGCCGGCCTCCCAGCTCTGGTGCGGGCAGCTTCGACAGCAGCAGTACGCTCCGCACGGGTCCATCGCACGAAATCGCGAGATCGGGCAGCAACAGGTACCGCTCGGACGCGCGGGCATATTCGATCGCTGAGACAACGCTCACGTCGAGCTGACCGCGAGCCATCTTCGCGTTCAGGTCCGACGGAACGCCGGTGACCAGCTCTGCATCCAGCGCCACGACGCCCGCATCGATCGCTCCGTAAACCGGATAACAATTGATGTACGGGATTCGGCCGACGCGCATCAAACCGGATGTGGGACGTGGGAAGCGGGAGAAGGCTGATCGAAACGCCGGATCACGTTGTAGAAACTATCTCGCTCCGCCGGTGTCTTCCCCGCCTCACGAATCAGCTTGAGGATGTCGTCGAGCGTCAGCGCCTGCGGCGTCGTCGCGCCAACAGCGTGGTAGATCTTCTCCCGAACCACCGTCCCCTCGATGTCGTTCACGCCGAAATGCAGCGCGGTTTGCGACAGGAACGGCGACACCATGATCCAGTGCGTCTTGATGTGGTCGAAGTTGTCGAGGAACAGTCGTCCAACCGCCAGGTTGCGAAGATCGTCGAACCCCGTGGTGATGCGTCCCTGGATTCCCAAGCGGCGGCCGAGTTCGTTGTCGTCGGCGTGATACGCCAGGGGGATATACGCCAGGAACCCGCCCGTCTCGTCCTGCAAATCACGAAGCATCGATAGATGCGCTACGCGATCCTCAATGGTCTCGACATGCCCGTACAACATCGTGCAGTTCGACCGGATCCCCAATTGATGCGCGGCCCGGTGAACCCCGATGTAATCGGCCCCACCCAGTTTCTTGTCGGCAATTTGTTCGCGTACCGCCAGACTGAAGGTCTCTGCCCCTCCGCCGGGGAGTGTATCGAGTCCCGCCTCGCGCAGCGCCACCAGCACCGCCTCCCACGCCATCTTCTCGATTCGCGCCAGGTGCGCGATTTCGACCGCGGTCAGCGCCTTGATGTGGACGTCCGGAAACTCGCGCTTAAGGGCGCGAAACATCGTCGTGTAGTACTCGAGCCCCGCCTGCATGTCGAGGCCACCAACAATGTGGAACTCTCTTGTCAGTCCTTCGCGGGCTGGCTCGGCCTCGGCGAGTACTTGATCAAGCGAGTAGCGATAAGCGCCCTCTTCCTTCGGCAGCCGCGCATAGCCGCAGAAGACGCAGGTCTTCCGCAGGATGCAGACGTTCGTCGGATTGATGTGCTGGTTGGCCGCGAACGTGACGACATCGCCGTTTTTGGCGCGGTTGACGGCATCAGCCAGGGCGCCCACGCCGAGCAAGTCAGCGGACTTGAAGAGCGTGACGGCGTCAGACTGGGAGAGTCGCTCCCCTGCCCCAACTCTGTCCGCGATCGGAAACAGGGCCGGATCACGGATCGCCCCCTCGCGGCCAGCTGCAGCGACAGCCACAGTCAGTCCTTGAAGCGCCGCACGGCCAACGTCACGTTGTGGCCGCCAAAACCAAAGCTGTTACTGACGGCGACGTCGACATCCTTCTTCAGCGCCTGGTTAGGCACGTAATTCAGGTCGCACTCCGGATCGGGCGTCTGGTAGTTGATCGTCGGAGGAATCATCCCGTCGCGGACGGCCAGCGTGCAGATTGCGAACTCGAGCCCACCGGCGGCGCCCAGTGTGTGCCCGGTTGCGGACTTGGTCGAGCTCACGTGCACCTTGTAGGCCTCGTCTCCGAACACGGCCTTGATGGCGCGCGTCTCGTTCTGGTCGTTGTACGGCGTCGACGTGCCGTGGGCGTTGATGTATTGCACGTCGGCGGGGCCGATACCGGCGTCCTTCAGGGCGCGGCGCATCGAACGCTGCGCACCCTCACCTTCGGGCGCTGGTTGCGTGATGTGGTACGCGTCGCCGGTCATTCCGTATCCCGCGACCTCGGCGTAGATGCGGGCGCCGCGTCGGCGCGCGTGCTCGAGATCCTCGAGGATCACGATACCCGCCCCTTCGCCCATCACGAAGCCATCACGCTCCTTGTCGAACGGTCGCGAGGCGTGCAGGTAGTCGTCGTTGTTCTCCGACAACGCCTGCATGTTGGCAAACCCGCCAATCGCCATGGGCGTGATCGCGGCCTCTGAACCACCCGTGATCATGACGTCGGCATCGCCGTACTGAATGGTGCGGTACGCGTCGCCGATGGCATGGGCGGAGGTGGCGCAGGCAGAAACCGTCGCGTAGTTAGGCCCTTTCGCGTTGAACCGGATCGAAACCACCCCGGCCGCCATGTCCGGGATGAACATCGGAATGAAGAAGGCTGAGATCTTTCCGGGGCCACGCTCGCGATACACGTCGTGTTGCGCCTCGAACACCTTCAGCCCGCCGATCCCGGAGCCGATGATGACGCCGGTGTTTTCCGGATCGTATCCGCCGTCGCTGAAGCCGGCATCCGCCATCGCCTGCACCGACGCGGCGAGCGCCATCTGAGTGAAAACGTCATTCCGCTTCACTTCCTTGCGGTCCATGTACTGCAACGGATCGAACCCCTTGAGCTCGCAGCCAAACTTGACGGGAAAGTTCGTCGTATCGAACTGCGTGATGGGGCCGACGCCGTTGGCGCCATCAAGGAGCGCGCGCCACGTCGTCGCCACGTCGTTGCCGACTGGCGAGAGCAGCCCGAGACCCGTGATGACGACCCTGCGTTTCACTACGCGCCAACCTTTTCGTTCAGGTACTTCAGCGCATCACCGACCGTGCGCAGCTTCTCGGCATCTTCGTCCGGGATGTCGATGTTGAACTCCTTCTCGAACTCCATCACCAATTCCACGATGTCGAGACTGTCGGCCCCGAGGTCTTCGATAAAGCTCGCCTCGCTGGTCAACTTGTCGCGTTCGACGCCAAGTTCCTTCTCGATGATGTCTTTGACCTTGTCGGTGTTGTCAGACATACCTTGCCTCTGGGGTTGGGTGCGGGAACCAGAACAATCTAAAAGAAAGCGACTGCAATCGTTACATCACCAGCCCGCCATCGATCACCAGTACCTGGCCGGTGATGTAGGCCGCCTGCTCTGAAGCCAGAAACGCCACGGCGTTCGCGACATCCTGCGGGGATCCGAGGCGTTCGAGCGGGATCTGTCCGCTCATCGCCTTTTGCGCCTCGGGTGTCATCGCCCTCGTCATGTCCGTTTCGATGAAACCAGGCGCGATGACATTGGCGAGGATGTTTCGGGAAGCGAACTCTTTCGCAACCGACTTGGTGAGGCCAATCAAGCCAGCCTTGCTCGCCGCATAGTTGGCCTGGCCCTTGTTGCCGATGAGGCCGACGACCGAGGAGATGTTGATGATCCGCCCCCATCGCCGCTTCATCATGCCGCGCGTCGCCGCGCGAATGGTCGCGAAGGCGCCGCGGAGGTTGGTGTCGATCACCGAATTCCAGTCATCGTCCTTGAGCCGCAGCAGGATGTTGTCCCGCGTTAGGCCGGCGTTGTTGACGAGGATGTCCAGCGAGCCGAATGATTTCTCGACACTCTCGACCAGCGCGCTGACCTGCGCGACGTCAGCGATGTCGCAGGCGAACCCCTGGGCGCCGCCGCCAATTTCCTGCGCCGCTGCGTCGGCGCGGGCCTGATCGCGCCCGACGATTGCAACCCGCGCGCCACTCCCCGTGAGTGTTTCAGCGATCGCTCGGCCAATGCCGCGCGTGGCGCCGGTGACGAGAGCGACACGTCCCGTGAGGTCGATCTTCATCATGCGGTCCGCGTCGCCCGGCTGAGGAGTGCCTCGACGTCCGCCGGCGTCCCACAGGACATGCACTCGGCGGTCGGTGCGATCTTTTTCATCAGGCCGGCGAGTACGCTGCCAGGGCCCATTTCGACGAAGAGTGCGCCGGGGATGTCGTGAATGATCTGCTCGACGAGTTGCGTCCAGCGAACCGGCGAAGTGAGCTGCTCAAGCAGCAAATGCCGTGCGTCGTCCACTTCCGTAGTGAACTCCGCAGTCACGTTCGCGTAGACTGGCACTGTCGGATCCTGCATCGGGACGTTCGCGAGCGCCTGACCGAAAGCCTGCCACGCGGTCTGCATCAGTGGCGAGTGGAATGCGCCAGAAACCGGGAGACGGATCGCGCGTCTGGCGCCGGCCTGCTTCGCCAGCTCCATGGCTCGTTCGACGCCGGCGACCTCACCGGACACGACGACCTGTCCCGGAGAGTTGTAGTTCGCCGGTACCACGAGCCCGCCTTCCGGCGACGCCGTTGCGTCCGCGCAGATCTCGTCGATCGTCCGCTCGGTGTCGCCGAGGATGGCGGCCATGGCGCCAGGGCGCGCAAGCCCGGACTCATACATGAGGGTTCCGCGAAGCCTGACGAGCTTCACGGCGTCCGGAAGTGCTAAGGCACCGGCGGCATGATACGCCGTGAACTCACCTAACGAATGCCCGGCTACCGCGCGGACGGCGTCGCCAAGCGCGTCGCGGGTGACGGCCCAGACCGCGGCACCATGCGCCAGGAGCGCCGGCTGCGCGTTGTGCGTGAGGGTCAGCGTATCCGCCGGTCCCTCGAAGCAAAGCGTCGACAGCGGTTCACCCAGCGCTTCGTCGGCCTGCCGGAATACGTCAGCCGCGGCGGGGAATGCCGCGGCGAGGTCCTTGCCCATTCCCGGCTTCTGTGACCCCTGCCCGGGGAACAGCAGAACGACTTCCATGGCTAGAATCGCACCACCAGCGAAGCCCACGTGAAGCCCGCGCCGAACGCGACGAGCAGCACGGTGGAGCCTTCGGTGACGCGGCCCTGAGCCATCGCCTCTTCGAGCGCCATCGGTACTGAGGCAGATGACGTGTTGCCGTATCGATCCACGTTCACGAAGACCTTCTCCATCGGGATCCCGGCGTGTTTCGCAGTGGCCTCGATGATCCGGACGTTCGCTTGGTGAGGGATCAGGAGGTCGATATCCGCACCGGTCAGCTTGGCACCATCGAGCGCTCGATCACAGGCCTCGGACATGGAGCGCACCGCGTGTTTGAAGACTTCACGTCCCTCCATCTGGATGTACATGGTCCGGTCGTCGGGGCACGTCGGATCATATGGCTTCGCGGCGCCGCCGGTTGGCCGATGAAGCAGCCGCGCGAGCGTTCCGTCGGAACGGAAGAATGTGGACAGGATTCCCTTCCCCTGTCGCGAACGCTTGAGCACTGCGGCTCCCGCGCCGTCGCCGAACAGTACGGCGGTCGAACGATCCTTCCAGTCGACGATCGCACTCAACTTCTCGGTGCCGACCACGAGCGCGGTTTCGGCATTCCCGCTCATCATCAGCCCTTCGGCGACAATGAGGCCATAGAGCCAGCTGGAGCACGCTGCGGAAACGTCGAACGCTGCAGCTCGTGAGGCACCCAGCTCTGCCTGTAGTTCCACCGCGGTGGCCGGCAGCAAGTGATCCGGTGAGGCTGTGCCCAGCACGATCAGGTCGATCTCGCCCGGATGGACGCCAGCGCGTTCCATGGCGACGCGGGACGCTGCGGCTGACATGGTCTTGTTGTTCTCGTCCGGCCCGGCGATATGGCGCTCGCGGATTCCCGTGCGCTGCACGATCCACTCGTCATTCGTGTCGAGCCCCATAGCCGCGAATTCGTGATTGCGGAGGATGCGCTCGGGCGAGCACCGGCCCACGCCGGCGAAGTACACGAAGGGTCGTTTCACGCCTTCTCTCCGGTTTGCCCCTCGCCGAGCAGCTCGCCAATGTGCTCGTCGAGACGTGCGGTCGCGGCGCGGGCGGCCACTTTCACCGCATTCTTCAGCGCGCGCGCCGAGGACTTGCCGTGGGCAATGATGCTGATGCCGTTCACGCCGAGCAGCGGAGCGCCGCCGTACGCTGAATAGTCGAGATGACGCAAAGCACCGCCGAGAAGCTTGTCGTCCGCACCGGCGTCCTTGAGAAGGCCGGCAATCATTGGCGCGACGGCTTCGTAGAACTTGAGCACCACGTTGCCAACGAACCCGTCGCAAACAACGACGTCGAACGGACCTCGGTCCGACGCCCCTTTCGGCAGGTCTCGACCTTCCACGTTCCCCTGAAAGTTCAGCCCGGACGCGGCGAGAAGCTGGTGCGTTTCCTTCACCACTGCGTTGCCCTTCTCGGCTTCTTCGCCGATGCTGAGCAATCCGACGCTGGCATTCGTTCGGCCGAACACCGACTCGGCATAGGCAACGCCTAACCGCGCGAACTGCACGAGTTCAGCCGGACTGCAATCGACGTTTGCGCCCGAGTCGACGACAACGATCGGCTCGCGCGAGGTTGGAAAGACGGTTGCGATTGCGGGCCGGGCGACCGAGTGGTGCAGTCGAAGGACGACGGTGGAGATTGCCATCTGCGCCCCGGTATTGCCGGCCGACACGAACGCGTCCGACTTGCCCTCGAGCTGCAACTTGAGTCCAACATGCATCGAGGAGTTCGGTTTGCCGCGCAGAGCCGCCACCGGTTTTTCCGCCATGTCGATGACATCCGTGGCGTCGACGATGTCGATCCGTGACGTGAAAGGGGCAAGCGCGGAGAATTCGCCTGCCAGGTGCGAACGCAGTTGATCGCGCAGCACCGACTCGCGTCCGACCAGCTGGACGCGGTGCTCGGCATCGAGTTCACTGAGTGCCAGCAGCGCACCGGCGACGGGGGCAGATGGAGCGTAATCGCCCCCCATTCCGTCCAGCGCGACGCGCGCCAACGTCAACCTTCCCTGGCTGCTACCCGCTGCTTACCGCCGTAGTAGCCGCATTCACCACAAACTCGGTGTGGGCGCTTGGGGGACTGGCAACGCGGGCAGAGCTGCAGCACGACGGGTGCAGCCTTCTTATGCGTGTTGCGAGCGCGCTTCTTGCGCTTCGATGTTCTTCGCTTGGGGACGGCCATTGTTTTCTTTGGTCAATCGGTAGGTGATTCGTCAGGCATCGCCGCGCTGCAGTGCCGCCCAGCGCGGGTCTGTCACGGGGCTGCAACCACACGGCCCGACGTTCAGGTCGGAGCCGCAACGGGGGCAAAGGCCTTTGCAGTCCTCGCGGCACAGGGTGAAGCCTGGCGCCGCAAGCAGCCATTGCTCCCGCAGGGCAGGACGAATGTCAATCGTCGTCGCCCGCGGTTCCAGCATGTAGACATCCGACTCGTCCGACTCCTCGTCGCTCGCGTCGGCAAACAGCAGGTGCAGTTCCTCGTCGACCCGTGCCCGGGTTGGTGTCAGGCAGCGACGACACTCCTCTTCGACTTCCCCGGACATTCGTCCGCTGAAGTAAAAGCGATTTTCGCCGGCATTGGAGAGCCGGCCCGTGACGATCACTCCGTCGACTGGCTTTGGATCATCTTCAAGCCAGACTGGATCGTTGGTGGCCAGCTTTCCATCAACCCGAGCGGCCTTCGTCTCGAGGGACGATCGGTCGAAGGACAGCATGGAAGCCCCACAATCTAGAGTCGCACGTGAGGTGGGTCAAGTCGCGATACTGCCTTAACTTAGGGCTTGGGGCGCGGGGCTTTGGGCTCTGAGCTACGTATTCGCGATCAGTTCCGTCTCCGAAAAGAAGAATCGCGACTCACGATCTGCGTTTTCGTCCGAGTCAGAGGCGTGGATGGCGTTCCGCTCCTTGGACTCGGCGTACAGCTTCCGCACGGTTCCTGGCTCGGCCTGGGCCGGATCCGTCGCGCCAATGACCTGACGCAGCTCCGCCACCGCGTCGGCGCGCTCGAGGACCATCGGCATGCACTTCCCGCCGGTCATGAAGGTCACCAGCGAGTCGTAGAAGGGTCGCTCGCGATGGATGGCATAGAACTCCTTTGCCTGTGCCGTCGTGAGGTGCATAACGCGAGCAGCGATCACTCGGAAACCTGCCTTTTCGAGGAGCGCCAGGATCAATCCGGCCTTACCGGATCCGAAGGCATCCGGCTTTATGATGGTCAGCGTGCGATTCATTGACGGGATGTGAGTTGTAAGAAGTGAGATAAGCTATCACTGCGGCCATCGCGGGGCTGATCGGATGTGGTGGTACTTTCGGCAGTCCAAAGCGGACTCGCATAGCGGCTCATGTGCGCAAAATTCGTGGATGCGAATACCACGGTCGCGATCAGGAGTCCTGCGCGCCAGACGTTTCCAGGATTCGCCTGTTGCGCGTGCCCACCGTGCAGCAACAGCCAGAGCGGAAGGACGAAAGGCGCCGAAAACAGGAATGACTCGGAAGGCGAGTACACGACGAAGAACACGGTGTAGGCGGCCAGAAAGAGGCCTGTTTCCTTCGACCCCTCAAAGGGCGCGCGCCAACCCGAGCGCACTGCCCCCCAAACGCCGTAGCTGACGAACAGCGCCAGGGTTATCAGCGCCGCCGGAAGTGCGGCACCAAGAGTCTTCTGCGCCGGGTCGATGTATACACCGCCTTGCGAGCGAACCACGAAGTCCATGACCACCTTGAACCACTGGCCGCCCTCGAGGAGATGGGCCGGCGATGCCCACCGGTTCAGTTCATTAACCGGAAACTGCAGTCCACTGAGCAGCGGGCCGTTTCGACTATAGATCACCAGCAGCAAGCCCACGAACGGTACCAGGAACACCGGTGCGCTCGAGACCACGTAGCGGAGGACGTTCCGTTTCGTGTTGTCGCCACCGCGCCTGAGGAAAGACGCCACCGGAATGAGGCCCAGCAGCACGAGCTGCGGCGCCGCCAGCGCGGCGACGCCGTTCACGAACGCGAGTAACCGTGTGCGCACACGTTGTGGATCGGTCAGGAAGATCAACAGGAAAACATTGGTCAGCAGGGCGACAAAAACCGGAGTGTCCGGGAACGCTGAAAAGAACCAGACGGCTAGGCCGGTGCCGTAGAAGGTCGAAGCCAGGATGGCATCCCGACGCATGAAACCGATCACCCGCATGACGTAGTAGGCGAGACCGACATTCAACGCACCGAACACGGCGACGGCAAAGGTGGGCGGCGCGTTAGGGCACGTCGTCGTATCGCATGCCAACACGAGCTGCGCGAGATGGTGCAGCGGCAGGGCGACGCCAACAAACGCGCTGTGTTTGGTGACCTGATAGGCTGCCTTGCCATGACCCGCCAGGAGCGAGTCGAACGAGACGCGGTAGCTGTCGGCACCGTACAGCCAGTGGTCGGGAAAGACACGACTCCCGAACGGTTGCAAGGTGAGGCCATAGACGACCAGGAAAACGGCGCCTAACGCAAGAGCGGCATTCCGGTCCCTGCTGCTGAAAGGTGCCATGTCGCCTCACCAGGATGTGCCGCGATGCCAACACTCCCGTCCACCAGCAGGTCAGCTCAGTGCGCCCCGGACCAGGTCCACGAACTCCACCGGCCGATTCGCGACACCAATCCCTGCCGCCCGGAACGATTCAATCTTCTCCGACGCGGTGCCTGACGAGCCGCTGATGATCGCGCCGGCGTGACCCATGCGACGCCCGGGCGGAGCGGTTTGCCCGGCAATGAAGCCAATCACGGGCTTCTTCATCTTCTCCTTCACGAACGTTGCGGCATCCTGCTCATCGGTCCCGCCAATTTCGCCGAGCATACACACGACCTTCGTCGCGGGATCGGCTTCGAACGCGGCCAGGCAATCGATGAAATTGGTCCCGTTGATCGGATCGCCCCCGATTCCCACACACGTGGTCTGGCCGAGTCCAGCGCGCGTCAATTGGTAGACGACTTCGTAGGTCAACGTCCCCGACCGGCTCACGAGACCGACGGGCCCCGGCGTCACGATGCGTGCTGGGATAATCCCGACCTTTGACTGGCCCGCCGAAATGAGTCCCGGGCAATTGGGTCCGAGGAGGCGTGCGCCGCGTTCCTTCACAAAGGTCCAGACGCGTGTCATGTCCAGGACGGGCACGCCTTCAGTAATGGCGACGATGAAAGCGACGCCCGCATCAGCCGCTTCCATAATGGCATCGGCGGCGAACATGGGCGGCACGTAGATCACCGACGTGTTCGCACCTGTGGCGTTCACCGCATCGGCCACCGTGTTGAACACGGGCACCTTGCCTTCAAACGTCTGTCCACCTTTCCCCGGTGTGACGCCGGCGACGACCTGCGTGCCGAAATCGATCATCTGCTTCGTGTGGAACGAACCGTCACGCCCGGTGATGCCCTGCACCACGAGCTTCGTGTCCTTGTTGATGAAGATGCTCACGCGGCCTTTCCTCCCGACCCAGGCTTGCCTGTTGCGAGGGCGACGGCCTGCTTCACCGCGGCGTCCATGTCGGACGATGCCGAAAAGCCGTTCTCCGTCAGGATCTTCATCGCGATCTCTTCGTTCGTTCCCGTCAGGCGGATCACGATCGGCACCGTGAGCGGGTTCTGTTTTGTGGCCGTCACGATGCCGTTGGCCACGTCATCGGTGCGGGTGATGCCGCCGAAGATGTTGAACAGGATCGCCTTCACGTTAGGGTCGGAGGTGATGATCTTCAGCGCGGACACGACCTTCTCGGGCGACGACGAACCGCCGATGTCGAGGAAGTTGGCGGGCGCGCCACCGTAATATTTCACCAGGTCCATGGTGGCCATCGCCAGGCCGGCGCCGTTCACACAGCATCCCACGTTGCCGTCGAGCTTGATGAACGTGAGGTTTGCCTTACGAGCTTCCACCTCGCTCGGCGCTTCGGCTGACTCGTCGCGCAGTGCGGCGATAGCGGGCCGGCGATCGAGCTCATTGTCATCGATCACCATCTTGGCATCGAGCGCGACGACGTCCCCAGCCGGCGTTACGACGAGCGGGTTGATCTCCGCGAGCGAACAGCCGCTCTGTGCAAAGCCGATGTACAACTGCTGCATGATCTTTGCTGCGGCACGAGCCTTGGCGAGGTCGTCATACAGAAAAAAGCCGAGGCGCATCGCCTGGTACGGCTGCAATCCGTACCGCGTGTCGACCGGCAGCTTGAGGATCTTTTCCGGCGTCTTGGCGGCGACTTCCTCGATGTCGATGCCGCCGGCGGGACTCACCATGAACACCGGCTTGCGCGTGGCGCGGTCCATGATGATGCCGACGTACGCTTCGCTGGCGATGTCCGACGCATCCGTGACGAGGACTTTCTGGACGATGAGTCCCTTGATCTCCATGCCCAGGATCGCCTTCGCCCTGTCGCGTGCCTCGTCGGCGTCCTTGGCGAGCTTCACGCCTCCGGCCTTGCCACGGCCACCGGCGTGCACCTGGGCTTTCACGACCACCATCTTGCCGATGCGCGCCGCTATCGCGCGCGCCTCGTCAGGCGTGGTCGCAATCTCTCCGGCGGGAATGGGAACGCCCAGCGCGCGGAGAATCTCCTTCGCCTGGTATTCGTGGATGTTCACTCGAGCTCCGCGTGTTGAGTCCGCGCACCTGTGCTCGCGCGGGCCGCGCAAGCTATTGGCTCAATAGTTGGCGATCAAGGCGGCGGCGAGCGCAGCAGGCGACCCAACGCTTCGTAGGCGGCACCGATGCCGGCCCAGTCGCCGCGCCGCATGGCCTCGCGCATGGATTCGTAGAGCGCATTCACGCGCCGACGGAAGTCCGCTGGCGTCAGCGGAACGTCACTGGCGACGGGTTGCGGCAAACCGGCCGCATCGGCGAGAGTCCGGCCGATCCTGGTGTGACTGTCGCGCTGGATCGCGGCGACCAGGACCTGTGGAGAGCCATCCGGACGCACAACATACTGCGTTTGCGCGGCCACAAACCCGTCGGCACTGGGAATGATGCGAATGGCGCCGGGCAGTGGCCGGGTCGATCGCTCGCCGCGCTGAAAAGAGTCCGACGCGGCCTGCAGGTCGGTGGCGATCCGAGACCAGCGGATGCCGGGATCCGGTCCACGGATCCACTTGATGCGAAAGTCGGATCCACCTGGCGCGAGCAGGATTCCGCGGAGGGCGTCGGTTGGATCCAGCAGTGGGATAGCAATCGCCATCGACCCCGTACTGCGGTTGAGCCAGGGCGCGGGATCGGTCGCCGTGTAGAGCGAGTCGGTGAGGTGACCCGGCATGTGGGCGCGGGCCTCGAACTCACCTCGGAGGCCAACCTGCGCGAGGACGCGCGCAACGAGGAGCGTCCCGTCGCCAGCAGGTGGCAGGCGTGTGAGGAAGGCCAGGTCGAACGTGGACGGGTCGCTGAACAACTCCGGGAAACGGAGCATCCAGGACTCGGCCATCGGTCCTGCGCGCGGCGATGCAATCGTCGTGATGCGCCCGGTGTGGCCATTCACGACGGCGACGCCGGCATGGTGCGCATAGCGCACATCCACCCCGTTCAGCTGCTGTGGACTGCTGAGCGGATACCAGTTGGACGTCGCGTACAGGTGCAGCGTCCAGAAGAGCGAATCGCGCCACACGACCGGCGTCACTCGATTTCCCTGCGAAAGGAACGGGTACAGATGCGCCACGCGCTCGCGGACGTCGCGGCGCAGGAGAACGCGAACGGGCGCTTCCGATTCGCGACTCCGCAACAATGCCGGATTCTGCAAATGCCAGGCGTGTGCCAGCCGGGCCGCGAAGGAATCGAGCGATCGCGCGGCGATCCGCCGCCCAGTGTCGGCGAGCACGTAATACGTCGACGCGGAGTCATGAACGAGCACGCCGCGCAACGTCCGGCTCATCTCCGGATCTTCGCGCGTCACCGGCGCGCCGCGATCGTCGGTCACGTCGGCGGCGACTCGCGTGAGTCCCCAGGCCGGCAACGACTCCGCGGACTCCGGCCCAAGTGGCTGCTCGACCGCGAACGCGACGAGCCGTCCATCCTGCGCTTCCCACCCGAGCGCGCCGTTAGGCTTTGCGCCCTGTCGCGGCGTGCCGATGACCTGGCGCAACGCTTCGGTGTCCCAGAGCGAAGCGCCCCGCACCGCGTCGGCGAATGCCGGCGCCGACTCCACCAGCGTCGCGCGCTCCACCGCGTCGACGGCGAACGCGCGACGCGAATAGGCGTTGCGGATCTCGCGATACGACCGTTCCTGCGCGTCCGGGTCTTCCGATGTCACGAAGCGCTCACCGATGGCCGGAAGGACCTGACGCACGGTGAGCGCCGACAGGAGCATCACCGTCATGACGACAAACGCGACACGGGTCTGACCGATCCAACCGGACCAGGTCACGAGCATCGCCGACGCCACGGCGAGCATCGCCAGCGAAAGGTTCGCCGGGATTCCAATACGATGATCGACCGCGGACAGGGCGCCCATCGGACCGGTGCCCTCGCGCAGCAGGTCGTACGCGTCCAGTCGGTAACCCCAGGCGAGGAGCAGCAACACCACGCCGGCCAGCGTGACGAAGTGTCGCCGGACATGACCGGTGACGTGAAACTGACCGCCTTCCCATCGGAGGCTTGGCGTCAATGCGTATAGGAACACCACCAGCAGCGCCATCGACAGGAGGGCCACCATCGCCCAGGTGTGCACACCTGACTCGAGCGGGAACTGGTACAACCACCCGCCGAGGTCCATCCGGAAGTATGGATCCGTTTCGCCAAATGGAAGCCCGCTGCGGATGAGCTCTACGGACATCCAGTCGTTATGCGGCAGCGCGAAGACCACGCCGATGACGACCGCCAGGCCGACGACCGAGCTATTCAGGATTCGTGCCGACACTTCCTCGCTGAACTCGAGGTTTCCGATCCGTCTCGGGAGTCGCAATGACTGGACCGAGCGTCTGACCGCAAACAGGTTCGCAAACGCAAAGGCGGCTGCGATCAGGAAGGCGGTTCCGCGGAGGAGTGAGAGGTCCATCGCGCGCACCCACCAGAGGCGCGTCGCTCCCTGAACGGCGTACCACTGGTAGTCGACGTACAACGCCGACAGCACGCGGCCGGACAGGAGCACGATCGCCAGTGCGACGATGCCCAGCACCAGCCAGCGGCGCGACATCATCTCAGGGCTCGACGCCCTGCGTCCGCAACCAATCCTCCATCTCGCGCTGGATCGTGTCGAGCCGTTCGCTCGTGCGGGCCTCGTACCGCGTCACCAGCACCGGCTGCGTGTTCGACGCACGGATGAGGCCCCAGCCATCCCCGAAGAGCACTCGCACGCCATCGACGTCGATCACGTCGTAGCGCGCGCGAAAATACTCCACCGCGCGCTCGACGATCGCGAACTTGATCTCGTCGGGGCAGTCGACGCGAATCTCCGGCGTCGAGACGAACTTTGGCACGTCACTCAACATCTCCGGGACGCTCTGTCCGGATGCGGCGACGATACGGAGGAGCCGGGCCGCGCCATACAGGGCGTCGTCGTGACCGTAAAAGCCTTCCGCGAAGAACATGTGGCCAGACATCTCGCCGGCCAGCGGCGCCTTGAGCTGCTTCATCCGGTCCTTGATCAGCGAATGGCCGGTCTTCCACATGACGGGCTTGCCGCCCGCGGCCTCGATCGCCTGCGGGAGCGCCTGCGAGCACTTGACGTCGAAGATGATTGACTGCCCAGCACCGGTACGAGCCAGCACGTCGCGCGCATACAGGATGAGGATGTGGTCGCCCCAGACGATTTCGCCGCGCCCGTCCACCATGCCGATGCGATCTGCGTCGCCATCGAACGCAATACCCAGGTCTGCCTGACGAGCCTTTACCTCACGAATGATGTCGTGAAGGTTCTCGACGACCGTTGGATCGGGGTGATGATTCGGGAAGGTGCCATCGCTCTCGCAAAACAGGTACGACACGTCGACGCCTAACCGGTCGAACAGGTGGCGCGACACGACCGCGCCGACGCCGTTGCCACAGTCGATCACGACCTTGAGTCGACGCTTCAGCGGCCCGGTCCGGGCGACGACATCCTCGACGTAGCGGTCGATGACCCGCTCGCTTCGTACCGAACCGGAACCCTTCGCGAAGGCGCCGCGATCGATCAGGTCGCGCAGCGCTTCGATGCCCTCGCCGTGCAGCGAATCGTGCCCGACGCAGAGTTTGAAGCCGTTGTATTCGGGAGGATTGTGCGAACCGGTGATCTGGATGCCCCCCACGACGGTCAAGTGGTGGAGGCTCCAGTAGAGCAACGGTGTCGGCACCACGCCGATGTCGATGACACTCAGCCCTGAACTCGTCAGGCCTTCGACCAGGGCGTCACGCAAGGCTCCGCCGCTGGGTCGATTGTCGCGGCCAACCGAGATCGTCCCGGTTATCCCGCGATCGCGGAGGAGCGTCGCATACGCCCGGCCGATGGCGGTCGCCGCCTCGATCGTGAGATCCCGGTCGACGATGCCGCGGATGTCGTATTGCCGGAAAATGCCTGGATGGATAGCCATGTGCGGTTCGCGCGGCGCGTTCAGGATGGGGCGCCCTGCAGCAGGATACACGCCCCGCGGCAAGACCGGAACGCGTCCCGGAGAGGCGTTATGGACCCCTGGGGCTCGGAAGCGCGGCGGCTGCCGGCATGGCCGGGACAAGCCCGGTACCATTGCGAGCCCACCGGACGACAGGATCGGGGAAGACGCCGAAGATCAGGAGCAGGATCGCCGAGGCGAAGATAACCGCGCGAGACAAGGCCCCCACGACCGGCAGTGGTGGTGCGAGGTCGGGACGCGGCTTCATGAACATCACCATGACGACGTACAGGTAGTAGCCGGCGGAAATCGTCGTCGCCAACACCAGCAGGACCGCAAGCCGAACCTGAGGCGCCGCGGCATCGATAGCCGCCTGCAATATGTACCACTTGGCGAAGAAGCCCATGCCGCCGAATACCGGGAATCCCAGCATCGCCAGCATGAACACCGTCATGGCCAGCGCGAGGCCAGGACGTTCGTTCCACAATCCGTGATAGTCCTCGATGCGTTCGCGCGCGTTGTCTCTGGAGCCGAGTGAGACGATGATGGCGAACGTTCCCATCGTCGCGAGCGTGTAGGCAAACAGGTAGAACAGCGCCGCACTCGCCGCCTGGCTGGTCGCCGCAGCCACAGCAACCAGGAGGAAGCCGGTGTGTCCGATGCTGGAATAGGCCAGCATGCGCTTCAGGTTGCGCTGCTGCAGCGCGACGAGATTGCCGACGAACATCGTGATCGCCGCCAGCCACCAGAGCGCATCGTGCCATTCCGCATAGATGTGCCCGAACGCTTCTATCCAGACTCTCAGGAATGCGACGAACGCCGCCGCCTTCACGGCGGCCGCCATGTACCCGGTGATGGGCGTCGGTGCCCCTTCGTAGACATCGGGCGCCCACATATGGAACGGGGCCGCGGCCAACTTGAACCCGAACCCGACGAGGAGCAGTGCAACACCAACCAGGAGCATCGGGCTGCCACCTAACGCCAAGGCGCCGATCCGGCCGCCGATGACCGAGAGGTTTGTCGAACCAGTTGCGCCGTAAACGAGCGCGATGCCGTAGAGCAGGAACGCGGTCGAGAACGCGCCGAGGAGGAAATACTTGAGCGCCCCTTCCGCCGATCGCGGTGACCGTCTGTTCAAGCCAACAAGGACGTAGACTGAAATCGACATGGTCTCCAGCCCCAGGAACAGCACCATGAGGTCGCGGGCGGCGGCCATGATCATCATGCCCACGGTCGCGAACAGCACCAGCACGTGTGACTCGGGCGCTGTGATCCCCTCGCGCGCGTTGTAGTCCATCGAAAGGCCGATAGCCACAACCGTCGCCAGCAGGAACACCACGTCGGCCGCCCAGCGGAAGCCGTCCACAGCGACCGGTCCACCGGAGGAGCTCCATCCGGAAAGTCCGGCCGCAATGACGGCGACAAGGGTCAGCAACGCCACGCCCATTGCTCCAACCGCCACTCGGCGCTGGTGCGCTTCGCTCTCAGGGCGCCACGCCGAATACAGCAGCAGGATCATGGCGCCGGCACAGAGCAACAGATCCGGCGAAATTGCGCGGGTCAACTGCATCGGCTGCGAGAGGTCGAGCATCGTCGTCGATGCGGCCTGCGCAAACACGGAGCCGATCATCTCAGCGTCCCCCCAACATCATGGACGCCCGTTGGCGTTCGGCATTCCGGTCGACGTATTCGACCAGCTTGCGTGCCGAAGCTTCCATCCGGTCGAGCACCGGTTTCGGGTACAAACCCATCCACAGAATGCCGGCCAGGATCGGCACGAGCAGTCCGAGTTCGCGCCAGTTGAGATCCCGCAGCGCCGCGTTCTGTGGCTTGTCCAGGGCATTGTAGATCATCCGCTGGAGCGCCCACAACAGGTATGCCGCGGCGAGAATGACGCCGGTCGCCGAAACGACGGTGAGAATCGGATAGGTTCGGAACGCGCCGATCATAACGAGGAATTCGGCGACGAAGCCGTTGGTGCCGGGCAGGCCGATGCTGCTGAGCGCGACGATGGTAAACACGGTGGCGAACAGGGGTACCACCTTCGCGATGCCGCCGTAGTCGTCGATGATCCGCGTGTGGCTGCGTTCATAGATGATGCCGACGAGGAGGAAGAGCGCGCCCGTCGACAGTCCGTGACCAATCATCACCATCAACGCGCCCTGAACGCTCTCCACGGTCAACGCGAAAATACCGAGCATGACGAAACCGAGATGCGCCACCGAGGAATACGCGACCAGTTTCTTGATATCCGGTTGGACGAGCGCGACGAGCGAACCATAGATCACGCCGATCACCGCCAGTACGATGATCCCGGACCTGACCCACGGATACATCGCGACGCCAGGGAAGAACGGCAGCGCGATGCGCAAAAAGCCATACGTCCCGAGTTTCAACAGGATGCCGGCCAGAATGACGCTGCCGGCGGTCGGCGCCTCCACGTGCGCGTCAGGCAGCCACGTGTGGAACGGGAACATCGGCACCTTGACCGCAAATGCCAGGAAAAACGCGCCGAAGAGCCAGAACGACGCGGTTGGCTTGAGGTTCAGCGCCAGGATCGCCTCGTAGTCGAAGGTCGGATGACCTAACGGCGCGCCGGCCTGCACGCCGAGGTAGACGATCGCCACCAGCATGAGCAGCGACCCCACCATCGTATAAATGAAGAACTTCAGGCTGGCGTAGATCCGCCGTTCCCCGCCCCAGATGCCGATGATGAAATACATCGGGATCAGCATCACTTCCCACATCACGTAAAACAGGAACAGGTCCTTCGCCACGAAAACACCCAGCATGCCGGTCGTCAGCACGAGCATCAGGGCATGGTAGGCGTGGACCTTGGTTTTCACGCTCGTCCATCCGCCGAGGATGGCGAGGGGCATGAGGAACGTCGTGAGGAGCACCATCATCACCGACAGGCCGTCGACGCCGATCGTGAACCGGACGCCCCACGACGAGATCCAGCCCACGTCGAAAATCGCCTGCCAGTCAGCGGACTGCGCGTCGAGCGACCACCACAGCCCCATCGACAGCACGAACTCGAGCACGAGGATCGCGAACGTGAGCCGGCGCGCGGTCATCGCCGCGGACACGTCCTGGCCAGCCACCGCACCGTGCGCCCACACCAGCAATGCGCCGATCGTGGGAATGATCAGCAGCGCCGGCAGGATCCAAGCGTTGTAGTTCAAGGACTCGAGGAAGGCGGCCATTCGGTTACTTGATGGAGAAGGCGCCTAACACGAAGAGCACGCCGATGACCAGCACCCATGCGTAGGTTCCCACCTGACCCGATTGCAGCCGCGCGCCGAGCCAACCAAGCCCGCGCATCAGGAATCCGCTGCCGTTGACCAGCAAGCCGTCAATGAGACCGGCATCCATGCCGCGCCACAGCACCCGCCTCGAGACTCCGACGACAGGCTTCACGATCGCGGTGTCGTACAACTCGTCGACGAAGTACTTGTGCTCCAGGACGCGCTCGATGCCCGTCGACTCGGGCGACTGCGCCTTGGGCACGAGCACTTCCGGCTTGAGTTTCGCGAACGCGTAGACGATACCGCCGACGGCGATCGCCACGGCGAGTCCGATGAGCGCCATCTCCGTGCCGAGCGCGAGATGGGCTTCTTCGCCGTGGGTAATGTTCAGGGCGGCCCTCCCGGTCACCGGCTCGAGCCAGTGATGCAGCTTCTGGCCTTGCGCGCCGAGGAAGGCTGGCAAGTTGAGCAATCCACCGGCCACGGTCAGCACGCCTAACGCCACGAGCGGGATCGTCATGATCCGCGGCGCCTCGGCCAGGTGCGCGCGCTCCGCCTCACCAGACCGGTTCGGGCCATGGAACGTGTAGAGCATCATCCGCGTCATGTAGATCGCCGTCAGCAGGGCCGCGCTGAGCCCCATGACGTAGATCAGCATCAGCAGCGCCGAGCCGGGGATGCCGAACAGGCTCGCCTCGGCCAGGGTGGAATGCGCCGTGCGCGCAAATACCGACGCCAGGATTTCGTCCTTCGAGAAGAAGCCGGACAGTGGCGGAATTCCCGCGATGGCCAGCGTGGCAATCCACATCAGTCGGTACGTCCACGGCATGTAGGCGCGCAATCCGCCCATGTTGCGCATATCCTGCGCGTCGGCGTGCGAACCCGTGTTGTGGAAGGCGCGGTGCATCGCAAAGATCACCGAACCAGACCCGAGGAACAGCAGTGCCTTGAAGAAGGCGTGCGTGACGAGATGAAAGACGCCGGCCGCGTATGCGCCGACGCCAACACCCACGAACATGTATCCGAGCTGTGAAACCGTGGAGTACGCGAGGACTTTCTTGATGTCCCACTGCTTGAGGCCGATCGTCGCCGCGAAGAGCGCGGTAATTGCGCCGACCAGCGCCACCGTCAGGCTCGCGACCGGCGCCAGCGAGAAGATCGCCGAGCTGCGGGCCACGAGGTACACACCGGCGGTGACCATGGTTGCGGCGTGGATCAGCGCCGACACCGGCGTCGGACCGGCCATCGCGTCAGGCAGCCAGGTGTAGAGCGGAATCTGGGCGCTCTTTCCCGCGCATCCGAGGAAGAAGAAGAGCGCGATGACGGTGATCACCGCACCGCCCTCTCCGAGCTCCGCGGCGCGCCCTGAAACAGCGGCAAAATCCAGAGTGCCGAGGTGCGCAAACAGCATGAACATCGCGACGAGAAAGCCGAAGTCGCCGATGCGGTTCATGACGAACGCCTTCTTGCCGGCATCAGCGTTCGCCTTGTCCGAATACCAGTAGCCGATCAGGAGGTAGGAGCAGAGACCCACACCCTCCCAGCCAACGAACAGCACCGGATAGCTCGCGCCCAGCACGAGCACCAGCATGAAGAAGACAAACAGGTTCAAGTACGCGAAGTAGCGCGGATATCCGGGGTCGTCCTGCATGTAGCCCACGCTGAACACGTGGATCAGGAAGCCGACGCCAGTCACGACCAGCGTCATCACGATCGAGAGCTGGTCAACCTGCAGCGCCGCGTCGACGTACAGGTCGCCCGCCACCAGCCACGGGAACAGGGTGCGGACAAACGGCTCTTCGGCGTGCGCTCCGGCCAGCGCCAGGAAAATCGCCAGCGTGACGGCGAACGAGACGCCTAACACGGCGGGCCCGATGATGCTGACCATCCCCGCGTAGCGGTGCCGCACCGGGTGCTGGTGGTCGTCGTGTGCGCCGTGATCCCCTCCCCCTCCCTCCTCTCCGTGCGCGGCGTGTTCATGGCTCTCGGCCGACGGATCCGCGGGCCCCATTCGAACCGCCGGAAGCAGCGACAGCAACCCGTTCACGATGAAGCCGATGAACGGCAGCAGCGGCACGAGCCAGATCCACTCAGCCACCGTTCCTGCCAATGGATGGGCCGCGCCCGCGGATTCCTGGACAGGCAAGCCTGGGAGCAGCATCACCCTTTGAGGAGATTGATGTTCTTGAGGTTCACGGACTGGCCGTGGCGGAAGATGGCGATGATGATCGCGAGTCCGACCGCGGCTTCCGCGGCGGCGACCGTCATCACGAACACGACGAAGACCTGGCCCGTGGTGCCGTAGAGCCTCGACAGCGCCACAAAAGAAAGGTTCACCGCATTGAGCATCAGCTCGACGCACATGAAGATCACGATCGCATTGCGGCGCGTGAGCACGCCGACCGTGCCGATCGTGAACAATACCGCTGACAGCGCGAGGGCTTCCGGAATCACGTGGACGCAGCCCTCCGCTTGCCCACCGCCACGGCGCCGACAATCGCCGCCAGGAGCAGGATGCTGGTGAGCTCGAACGCGAGCAGGTGTTCCGTGAAGAGCGGCTGCGCGATGGTGCCTATCGCGCCGCGATCAGGTGCTCCCCCGAACACGGGATTGGTCGCTGGCTGCAGCGCCGGAAAGAACCGCGACCGCGCCAGCACCATGACCTGTGCCAGCATTGCCAGGCCGATGCCTCCGGCCGCCAGTCGGCCCCACTTGCCGCGAATATCCGACAACTCGGAGGGATGGCCGAGGTTGAGGAGCATAACGACGAACAGGAAAACGACCATGATGGCGCCGGCGTACACGAGGACCTG
>Ga0070698_100000976_pt1 | contig 31424 bp, 34 predicted proteins | sample KBSK1502metaG_FD_65477 | JGI IMG/M metagenome (GOLD analysis project Ga0070698, IMG submission 65477) | Corn, switchgrass and miscanthus rhizosphere microbial communities from Kellogg Biological Station, Michigan, USA - KBS K1-50-2 metaG | ecosystem: Host-associated > Plants > Roots >...
GCCCACGCCACGATGGAGCCGATGAACTGCACGGCTTCTGTGACGAGCGATCGCTGCGAGATCTGGGCACCGACGCAAGGCCAGGAGCTGGCGTTTGTCACGCTCAAGGCGACCCTGGGGCTGAACGACGATCAGGTCCAGGTCAATCGAAGCCCCTACGTCGGCGGCGGCTTCGGGCGGCGCCTTCTGCCCGATTTCGTCGTTCAAGCCGCTCTCATCTCGAAGGCAGCCGGCCGGCCGGTCAAGGTCATCTGGGATCGCGAGGAAGACATCCGCCGCGACTGGTACCGCCCGGCCACGATGGTTCGCATGACCGCGGGGCTCGACAAGACCGGTCGGCCCATCGGCGTAACCGCTCGCGTGGTGTCGCCGACGATTCTGCATCCGGTCTTTCCTCTCATCGAAAAAGTTCTGCGCGAGCAAGGAATCGATCCGAGCGCCCTCGAGGGAATGATGGAGTCGATCTACGACCTACCCAATCGCCGGGTCGACTTCCACCTCTTCAAGACTTCCGTGCCGACCTCGGTGATGCGAACGACCGGCTATGGACCCAATGTCTTCGCGATCGAGAGCTTCATCGACGAGCTGGCGCACGCGGCCGGGCTCGATCCGTATCGCTACCGGCGTCGGCTGCTGTCTAAGAACCCTCGCGTGCTCCGACTCCTCGATCGAGCCGCGGCCCTCGCCGGTTGGGGAAAGCCCCTGCCGAAAGGCCACGGCCGCGGCCTGGCCGTGACAGAGGCATTCGGATCCTTCATCGCCCAGGTGGTCGAAGTGGTCGTGAGCGCGGACGAGGTCCGTGTCCTGCGCGTCACTTCGGTCGTGGACTGCGGGCGCGTGCTCGACCCCGGAATCGCCAAATCCAATATCGAGTGCGGGGTGATCTTCGGCCTGTCTTATTGCAAGTCGGAGATCACGTTCGACAAGGGCGCAGTCGTCCAGGGCAACTTCGACGGCTACGAGCTGCCCTACCTCGCGGAGACTCCGGAGCTCGTCACGGAGTTCATCACGAGCGGCGAGAAGCTGGGCGGGATCGGCGAAACAGGGCCGGTTCCGGTGGCTCCCGCTCTCGCCAACGCCATCTTCGCGGCGACTGGCCGCCGCCTGCGCGCGATGCCGCTCGCGCGCCACGGCCTCCGGCTCGGGCTCGTGCGTCCGCCGAAAGGAAAGGGATATGCCTAAGCTGAAAGTCAACGGAAAGCTCCTCGACGTCGACGCGGACCCGGAGACGCCGCTCCTCTGGATCGTGCGCGAGCAGCTCGGCCTGACGGGCACGAAGTTCGGCTGCGGCATCGCGCGGTGCGGCGCCTGCACGCTCCACGTGGATGGATCTCCCGTCCGGTCCTGTTCTTTCCCTCTCTCGCAAGCGGTGGGGCGGGAGATCACGACGATCGAAGGCTTGTCGGAGAACCGCTCGCACGCGCTGCAGCAGGCCTGGATCGCCGAACAGGTCCCCCAGTGCGGTTATTGCCAGTCCGGGATGTTGATGACGGCGGCCGCGCTTCTACGCGAGCGGCCGCGCCCCACGGACGAGGAAATCGATTTCGCCATGACGAATCTCTGCCGCTGCGGCACCTACCCCCGCATCCGACGGGCAATCAAACGCGCGAGCGGGCAGGTATTCCATGCGTGAGTCCGTGTCCGTTCGGTTCCGATTCGCGATGAGCGCGGTCGTCGCGTCTGCGCTTCTTTTCTTGACCGCGGCCGGCCTCCGGCCTCAGACGACTGCGGCCTCCGGCGGTGCGTCCCAACGTCAAGAGGGCCTCGAAGCTTTCCGCGGGATTGCGTCGGTGCTTCGCAGTCCGCGCTGCCTCAATTGCCACCCCACCGGGAACATCCCTCGCCAGGGGGACGATCGCCATCCGCACTCCAATCTCGTTCGGCGCGGACCTGACGGAAAGGGCGTGCCCGGTCAGGTCTGCAGCACTTGTCATCAGGCCGAGAACAACGCCGCGAGCGGCGTGCCCGGCAAGCCCAACTGGCATCTCGCCCCGCTGTCGATGGGTTGGGAAGGTCTTTCGGATGCGCAGCTGTGCCGCGCGTTGAAAGATCCTCGGCGAAACGGCGGACGGGACTTGAAGGCTCTCGAGGAGCACATCGGGCACGACCCGCTGGTTGCGCACGGCTGGGACCCCGGCGGCGCGCGCAAGGCCGTTCCCATCTCGCACGAGGAGGTGGTCCGGCTCACGGAGACCTGGGTCGCAGCGGGCGGGCCCTGTCCTTCGTTGGCTGTAGCCCGCTGAGCGCGAGCCAGTGACTCAGCGGCGCGCAGCGTGGCTCTGCGCGATCTTCGCCGTTTCTCTCGTGGCCGCGCGGGCCGAGGCCCAGAGTCCGGCGCCTCGCACCGTTGGGGACGAAATCAACATCATTCGATGGCGCGAAGACTACAGCTTCCTTCGCGACCGAACCGATCCGACTCTTCTCGAACGATTGAAGTTCATCCCATTGAACGACGCGAAGACCGACTTTTTGACGCTCGGAGGCGAGCTCCGCGAGCGCGTCGAGAGCTACGATCACGCCTTCTTCGGCCTGCCCGGAGGCCGTAGCTTCACCGCCTTCGCGACGCGCGTCCTGGCGGACGCGGATCTGCACCTGGGCGAACGGTTTCGCGCTTTCGCCGAGCTGGGAAGCTTCTACGAAAGCGGCCGCAAGCCCGTCGAACGCCCGTTCGATCGCGGTGACTTGGAGCTCCAGCAGGGATTCCTGGATTTCGCGGCCGTCCATGCCGCGAGCGAGCGCCTGACTTTCCGCGTCGGAAGGCAGGAGTTTCCGTTGGGCTCCGGCCGACTCGTGGCGATCCGTGACAGCACGAACGCGCGCCTGGCCTTCGACGCCGCCAAAATCGAATGGATCGGCGGCCGGAGCACCGTTACCGCGTTCGCGGGACGTCCGGTCGTTTCCAAGCGCGGGGCATTCGAGAGCGCTTCCTCCGATCGCGAGTCTTTTTGGGCACTCGACTGGTCGGTCGCCGGCGCAACGGTCAGGCAACCCAACGCCGAGCTGTTCTATTTGGGCCGGCACCTGCGCACGACGGCATTTGCCGAGGCAACGGCGAGCGAGACGCGCCACACTTTGGGTGGCCGGATGTGGGCACGGCCAGCTCCGTGGGATTGCTCCCTCCAGGCCTCGTACCAGTTCGGAACATTCGGCGACGCGTTGATTCGGGCCTGGGGAGTCGCGTCCGACACGGGCTATTCGATCGCGAGCCTTCCGACCCGGCCGCGCCTGGCGCTGCGGGCCGATATCGCGAGCGGCGACAGCAAGGCGCACGACGGCGTGCTTCAGACCTTCGAGGCGCCTTACCCCGCCTTGAACTACTTCACGGAGGCCGCGATCTTCGCCCCCGGCAACGGCTACGACTTTCATCCCTACCTGCAGCTGCAGCCGACGAGAACAATCTCGGCCGAGATCGGCGTTGCTTTCCTCTGGCGGCTTCGGAAGGCCGATGCGGTCTACCGCGCCGGCGGCGGCGTCCTGGTGCCGCCCGGCACCTCCGACGCTCGATTCGTGACCGGAATGTTTCAGGTTGACCTGACCTGGAAGCCCATTCCGTTTCTGTCCCTTCAAGGGGCTCTCGTTCGCGCGCCCGCGGGACAACTCGTTCGGGAGGCGGGCGGTAAGTCCACAACATTCGGCCTTTTATCCACCGATCTGCGACTTTGACTCTTCCGTTGACGCGCTCTGGGCGCCCTCCTCGGAAAAAGAAGAACGATGATGTCCCCGATCACGAATGACCAGATGAATGCGCTCTTGAAGACGACGAAGGCCTACAGCTTGATGATCTTGAAACCCGGTCCGGAGCGGCACAAGGATGGAGTCGACAAGATCATCTGGGAGCATGGGCGACGCAATCTCTCGCTCCGCGCCGCCGGCCTCCTCTCGATTTTCTGTCCGGTCGCGGCTGACGCTCTGAACGGCATTGGCATCTCCAATCTGGGAATCGAGGAGACCACGAAGATCATGTATGGCGATCCCGGGGTGCGGGAGGGCGTCTTCGCCTATGAGGTCTACCTGTGTCGAAGCTTCCCGGGGGACTCGTTGCCCGGATGAGCAGTCTGATAAGAAACGCTTCCTTCGCCGCCGCACCACGTCCGCGGACGGCGCTTCTAGGGGGTTTTCGGGATCAGACGGGAAAAGCTTGGCGCCCGACTCAGTCCCCTCCACTTACCGGGTGCGGGACTCCGCCGGCCCGGCCGACGCCCAGCGCATCGGCCACGCGGTTGATGTAGTTGAACCACGAGGCGATCAACGTGATCTGCAGGATCCCGCGATCGTCGAAGCCTGCCGCCCGCAGCCGGTCGTGGTGATCGGGTGTCAGGCGCGTCGCGTCGCGGGTCAGCTCAGCGACATAGTCGAGCATCACGCGATCCCGATCCTCGATGGGAGCAGCCCGGTAGTCCTTCCGGATCGCTTCGACCAGCGCCTCATCCAGTGTCACGCGGCGCAGAAACTCTGCGTGCGATTCGATTCAATAGAAGCATCGGTTGGTCACCGAGACGACCGTCGTGATCATCTCGTGCTGCCGGCGGGTGAGCGGCAAGTCCGGCGACAGCAGCGCCCCGAACGTCGCGAACGCGTGGTAAAGGGCGTCCGGGATCAGCGAATGAGCGGCGACGACCCCGGCCGAGTCGTCGGGGTTGACGGCCGTCGGCGGTCCGTACTCGGGAGGAAAGAGCGCGCGCTGCCGTTCGATCGCCTCGCGCAGCTTCTCGTCCGCCTCCGAAAAGGGGATGGTCTTGATCCACGTCATCGGCTCCCTCCATCCGCTGCGCCCGCGCCGAGCGCACTCCTCGCCAGCATACGGCAGCGGGAAGGAATCCGACGCGTTGTAGCGATTCAGGAAGTCGCGACCCGTTTAGGAGCGGGCGCGCCGGTGCGGCGTCGGCTCCGCGCCTGCCGGACAGCCAACACCACGACGAGCACCGCCACGAGCGGCGGGATCCAGAAGTCGGGTGCCTTCATCGCCAACAGCGTCGCGCCGGTGATCGCGCACCAGAGAACGGGAATCACGAACAGCGTCCAGCGCCTTCGACCTTCCGCGAGCAAGAGGAGTCCGAGCGTGGCGATGGCCGTCGGGTCGGGCGCGACGCCGAAGATCTCGACCTGCCGCCAGCTCCGGCCGACCAGCGGGCCGATCAGTGGCTCGACCACGAGCGCGAAAAGGAAGATCCAGAGGCCTGCCCGGTTCGCCAGGTCGACGGGCTGCTCGAACGCCAGCCGCCCGCGGACAGTCCCTATCCAGATCAACAGCGCGGCTTCCAACCCGAAGGTCCAGGCGAAGTAGACGGCGGCAGTATGGATCGTCGCGTAACGGTGCGCGTGAAACGCAATCGCGACCCAGAGCCAGCATCCCGCGAGGATCGCCGCGATGACGCGCCCTCGAGAAGCCGCGCGGCCGAGGAGTGCCCAAATCGCCAGTCCGAGACCAACCGCCAGGATCTGCGCGGGCCAGATCGCGGCGTTGTAAATCTCGATTAGCCGGTAATAGGTGCGAGGCGAGAAGAGCAGGAAGTCGCGGAGGGTGTAGGTCCACCACTCCGACATCAGATTTTCTCGACATGGGCAACGATGCGCCGCCGCATGGCCTCGTCGGGCAGGCGGCCGTATGAGGCACCTACGTTTTGCCTCACATGGTCCACGCGGGTTGTCGCGGGAATGGCGCAGCTCACAGCCGGATGCGACACGATGAACTTCAGCAGGATCTGCGCCCAGTTGGCGCAGTCGATCTCGGCGGCCCAGGCCGGCAACGGAGTGTGCTCGACCCTACGAATCAGGTCTCCCCGGCGAAGCGGGCGATTGCAGACCACAGCGATGCGCCGGTCCCGGGCGAGAGGAAGAAGGCGTTCCTCCGCCTCGCGATCCAGAACGTTGTAGGAGAACTGGACGAAGTCGAGCGGCTGGCTTCGCATGATCTTTTCCATCTCGTCGTGCCGCCGCCCATCCGAGGTCGTGACGCCCACGTAGCGAAGCCGGCCGGCCGCCTTCATCGAGAAAAGCTTCGGGAGATGCTCTTCCCAGGACATCAGGTTGTGAACCTCGAGCAGGTCGAAGCGCGCGACCCCCCAGTGCCGGCGGGACTCCTCGATCTGCTCAGTGCCCTTCGCGCCCGAGGAGATCCAGACCTTTTCGGCGGAGAAGACCTGCGACGGGTTGCCAAGCTTCCGGAGGCCGTAGCCGATGACCTCCTGCGAGGAGCCGTACATCGGAGAGGAGTCGATCAGGCGACCGCCGCCCTGGAAGAAGGCGCGCATCACTTCGGCGCAGGAGTCGCGGGCGGCGGGATCGTCCCCCACGTTGAAGGTGATCCAGCTGCCCAGGCCGACGAGCGGCAGCTTCTCGCCGGTCGAGGGAACGGGGCGGGTGAGGATCGGGCCCGGACGAGCCGCCTCGGGCGCAGGATGAGCCGCTGCGTTCCAGGGACGGAAAAACGAAGCGGCGCCGGCCGCGGCGAGAGAGGTCAGCAGAGTCCGGCGGCTGAGCGTGTTGGATTGCGGCATGGCGCCTCTCTTCTTCGGCGTCGGTTCAATTCTCGAAGAACGTGATGGCGCCGTTGTTCATTCCGCCGCCTCGCCGTTCCATTCCTCACGCTCTGCGGGGTGAGAAAGCAGGCGGGCGCTCGAGCCGGATCGTCGACCCCGTCAGAGACCGAGATCGCTCAATCCGGGATGATCATCCGGGCGGCGGCCCAACGGCCAATGGTATTTGCGCTCCGAATCGGGGATCGGCAGATCGTTGATGCTCGCAAACCGCAAACGCATCAGGCCGTCTTCCTCGAACTCCCAGTTCTCGTTTCCATACGAGCGAAACCAGTGTCCGGAATCATCGTGCCATTCATAGGCAAAGCGCACCGCGATGCGATTGCCGCCGAAAGTCCACATTTCCTTGATCAACCGGTAGTCCAGTTCCTTGGCCCACTTGCGCGTGAGAAAGGCGACGATCTCCTGCCTGCCGACGGGGAACTCCGCGCGATTTCTCCAGCGCGAGTCTGGCGTATAGGCCAGAGCGACCTTTTCCGGATCACGCGAATTCCAGCCGTCTTCGGCCAGGCGGACCTTTTGAATGGCGGTCTCGCGGGTAAATGGGGGCAGCGGGGGACGTGGCGGCATGTTCCCTCCTCTTCGGAAGGAGGGATGATGCCACGACAGCGGTCGTTCGAGCGCGTCACGGCTTTTTCGTCCCCTTCTTCGTCTCCTTCGCCTCGATGTTCTTGATCGCGCGGGCGACGGCTTCCGGGAGTTGCGTGGCTTCGGACTCCGGCGAATTCTCGAGATCTTTCCATCCACGCGCCTTCAACGCTTTCAAGTCGGGCAGCGCCGCGCGGGCGCCGGGCCCGATGGCAGCCAGCGCGTCAGCGGCAAAGACGCGAAGGTAGATCTCCTTGCCGTGGAGCTGCCGCGCGAGCGCCTTCGTCGCGGGCGCCGCGTCGGGTCCCATCTTCTCGAGAGCGACGACCGCCTGCTTGCGCACGTCGTGAACCGGATCGGCGAGCGCTTTCGTCAAGAGCGTCACCGACCAGAGGACGCCGGTGCCGAGCTGACCGATCGCGGCGGCTGCCGCGCCGCGGACCTGTTCGCTCGAGTCGGTCAGAGCGCGCTCGAGGGCGGGCCTGACCGCCGGTACGGCGCGAGCTCCGGCAGCGCCGAGCGCGCCGAGCGCCTCGACGACGCGCGTTTTCACCGACTCGTCCGGATCGCTAGCAGCGGCCGCGAGCGCCGATGCGAGCCCCGGGACCGAGTCGGCCGGAGCGCGAGGCGCGAGCGCAGCGAGTGTTCGCGCGGCGCTCTCGCGAGGGTCGACTTCGGGGTCGCGCAAGAGCCGCGACAGGGCAAGAATCATCGGCGAAGAGACGGACTGGACTCTCGCCAGCCCACCGGCCGCGAAGCGGCGAACGAGCGGAGCCGGATCTGCGAGCGCCTCGACGAGCGCCTGCGCCGCCTCCTCCGACGAAGAGGCTCGAGGCCCGAGCTCCTCCACGGCCGAAAACCGCACGGAGAAATCCGAATCGTGCGTTGCGGCACGAAGCTCCGCGACAGACCGGCTTCCCGATGCTTTCGGTTTCGTCTCACCAGCCGGACGGGTCTCCGGCCCGCCGCCGCTCCCCTTCCCGCCCGTGCTCTGACACCCGACGGCGACGAGCGCGACACCGGCGACGAGAGAGGCTCTCCGCAAAAATGAAAGCATCCGCATAGAGTCCTTTCACCGATCCAGGAGAAGGAACGACTGCCAGGTCCATCGCGATCGGAGATTTGGATCGATTATGAACACTTTCCAGTAGCGGTCAACGGAAGACCGCTCTGACCGCTCCATGGCCGACCCTCCGGCCGCCGGCTCAGATGGGTGCGCGTCTACTCGGCGGCGCCCTTCTCCTTGAGGATCTTCCAGACCTTTTCCGGCGTGATCGGGATGTCGATGTGCTTCACGCCGAGATGGCTGAGCGCATCCACGACGGCGTTCGCGATGGCTGGAGGAGCGCCGACGGTAGCCGACTCCCCGACGCCCTTAGCGCCGAAGGGATGGTGCGGCGACGGAGTCACCGTCTTGTCGGTCTCCCACTTCGGAGTTTCCATCGCGGTCGGCACCAGGTAATCCATGAAGCTGCCGCCCTGGATGTTGCCGCTCTCGTCATAGGTGATCTCTTCCATCAGCGCCGGCGCCATGCCCATGGTCAGGCCGCCGTGGATCTGGCCGTCCACGATCATGGGGTTGATGATGTTGCCGCAGTCGTCCACCGCCACGAAGCGTCGGATCTTGACCTCGCCCGTCCCGCGGTCGATGTCCACGACGCAGATGTAGCTGCCGAAGGGGAAGGTCAGGTTCGGCGGATCATAGTAGTCCACGGCCTCGAGGCCCGCTTCCATCCCCTGCGGGTGGTTCGTGTAGGCCGCGAAAGCGATTTCCTGGATGGTCTTCGACTTCTGCGGCGCGCCCTTGACGGAGAATTTCCCGACCTCCCAGACGAGGTCGTCCTCGCCGACCTCCAACAGGTGAGCGGCGATCTTCTTCGCCTTCTCGCGCACCTTCCGCGCGGCGATCGCTCCGGCGGCGCCGGCCGTCGGAGTCGAACGACTGGCGTAGGTCCCGAGACCGTAGGGCGCGGTATCCGTGTCGCCCTCTTCGACCTCGACCTGCGACGCGGGAATGCCGAGCTCCTCGGCGATGATCTGCGCGTACGTCGTCTCGTGCCCCTGCCCCTGCGACTTGGTGCCGAAGCGCGCCGTCGCCTTGCCGGTCGGATGGATGCGCAGCTCGCAGGAGTCGAACATCTTGATGCCGAGGATGTCGAAGTCCTTGGACGGGCCGGCGCCGACGATTTCGGTGAAGCTCGAGATGCCGATGCCCATGAATTCGCCCTTCTTGCGTTTCTCGGCCTGCTCCTTTCGCAGAGCGGGGTATCCGATGATGTCCATGGCCTTCTTGAGCGCGCCCGCGTAGTCGCCGCTGTCGTACTCCCAGCCGAGGACCGACTTGTAGGGGAACTTCTCCGGCGGGATGAAGTTCTTGAAGCGCAGGTCGGCCGGGTCCATCTTCAGCTCCTGCGCCAGAACGTCCGTCATCCGCTCGATCGCGTGGACCGCCTCGGTCACGCGGAAGGAGCAGCGGTAAGCGATGCCTCCCGGCGGCTTGTTCGTGTACACGCCGTCGACTTCGGCGAAGGCATGGGCGAACCCGTAGGAGCCGGTGCAGACAGAGAAGAGGCCGGCGGGGAACTTGGACGGGTTCGCGGCGGCGTCGGCATAGCCGTGGTCCGCGATCGTCTTGATCTGGAGGGCGGTCATCGTGCCGTCCTTCTTCGCGCCGAGCTTTGCGCGGATGTGGTAGTCGCGCGCGAACGAGTCGGCCTGGAGGTTCTCCATCCGGTCTTCGACCCATTTGACGGGCTTGCCGATGACGACCGAGGCCGCGATGGCGATGACGTAGCCGGGATAGACGGGCACTTTGCCGCCGAAGCCGCCGCCGATGTCGGGCGAGACGACGCGGATCTTCTCCTCCGAGAGGCCGACGTGCCCGGCCACGAGCGCGATGACCGTGCGGATCGCGTGGGGGGCCTGGGTCGTCATGTAGACGGTCAGCTTGCCGCGGACGCGGTCGAAGTCCGCGACACATCCGCAGGTCTCGATCGAAGCGACATGGATGCGCGGCAGGTAGATGTTCTGTTCCACGACCACGTCGGCGCCGCCGAGCGCCTTTTCCGTCGCCTGCCGGTCGCCGACTTCCCAATGAAAGATGTGGTTGTCCTTCTTGCCTTCCTTGTCGGTGCGCAACACCGGGGCGCCAGGCTCCATTGCTTTGAAGGGATCCACGACGACCGGAAGAGGGTCGTACTCGACTTCCACCGCCTCCACGCCGTCGGCCGCCGCGTAACGATCCGTCGCGATGACGGCCGCCACCTCCTGGGCCTGGTACATCACCTTCTCGATGGGCAGAACCATCTGGGTGTCGGACATCAGAGTCGGCATCCAGTGCAGGTTGTACTGCTTGAGTGTCTCGCCCGTGATGACGGCGAGCACGCCCGGGATCTGGAGCGCTTTGGACGAGTCGATCTTGACGATCTTCGCGTGGGCGAACGGGCTGCGCACGATGTCCATGTGGAGCATGCCGGGCAGCTGGATGTCGTCCACGTAGTTGCCCTTGCCGCGAATGAAGCGCGGGTCCTCCTTGCGTTTGATCGAGTGGCCCATGCCACCAACTTCGGGTGAGGTGCGAGGTGTTGCCATGGCTCCTGGCTCCTTCCTAGCGCGCCCGCGCTTCTTGCTGGCGCGTCCGCGTTGCAGCGGCGGCGTGCTGGACGGCCTTGATGATGTTGTTGTACCCCGTGCACCGGCAGAGGTTGCCGGAGATAGCGCGGCGGATGTCGCCTTCGGTGGGGTCCGGATTCGACTTCAGAAGCGCGCAGCTCGTCATCATCATGCCGGGAGTGCAGTAGCCGCACTGCAGGCCGTGCTCCTGAAAAAAGCCTTCCTGGATCGGATCGAGCTTTCCGTCTTTCTCGAGGCCCTCGACGGTCGTGACGTCGCGGCCGTCGGCCTGGACTGCGAGCACGGTGCAGGACTTGACCGGCACGCCGTCGAGCAGCACCGTGCAGGCGCCGCAGTGCGTGGTGTCGCAGCCGATGTGCGTGCCCGTGAGGCGCAGGCGCTCGCGCAGAAAGTGGACGAGCAGCAGGCGTGACTCGACCTCGCCCGTCTGGGCTACTCCATTGACCGTGAGCTGGATGCTGTGCTTGCCCATGGTTACGCTCCTTGCGCCCGGGCGATCGCCTTCGTCAGCGCGCGCCCCGTCAGGACCCTGGCCATGTCCTTCTTGTATTCGACCGCGCCGCGCCGGTCCGCGGAGGGCGACGTCGCCTGCGCCGCGAGCCGGGCCGCCTCCGCAATGGTTGCGGCGTCTCCCTTCTTGCCCTTCAGGAACTGCTCCGCGGCCGTCGCCTGGAGGGGCACGGGGCCGGCGTTGGTCAGGCCGATGCCGGCCTTCTCGATCTCTCCCCCCTTGCCGAGCGTGACCTGCGCGGCCGATGCGGCGGTCGCGAAGTCGCCGACCTTGCGCTCGAGCTTGACGTAGGCGCCTCCGCTCGCGCCTTTCGGAACAGGGATGCGGATTTCCGTCAGGATCTCGTCGGGCGCGAGCGCCGTCGCGAAGAGGCCGGTAAAGAATTTGTTGATCGGGATCGTGCGCGCTCCCTTCGGCCCGGTCGCCACGACCTCCGCGCCGTAGGCGAGCATCGTCGCGGGATGGTCATTGGCCGGATCGCCGTGAGCGAGATTGCCGCCGACGGTCGCGAGATTGCGAACGAGCGGATCGGCGATGACGGCGGCCGTATCGGCGAGCAGCGGGTATCTCTTCCGGACGAGGTCGGAGCGCTCGAGCGCCGATTCGCGCGTCCGCCCCCCGATTTTCAGGAAGCCTCCGTCCTCGCGGATGTATTCGAGGTCGGGGATTTTCCCGATGTCTACGAGGTGGCCTGCCGAGCCCAGGCGCAGCTTTAAGAGCGGCAGCAGGCTCTGCCCTCCCGAGAGCACCTTGGCGTCTTCGCCGTATCGGCCGAGCAGGGCGACCGCCTCGGCGAGCGTCTTGGGGGCGTGGTAGTCAAAGGATCCGGGAATCATGTCCTCTCCTTTCGACCAAACAGGTCGCCGGCCTCCCTGTCATCCTGAGGAGCAGAGCGACGAAGGATCTCGGCACTGTCGCCCAGATCCTTCGCTTCGCTCAGGATGACAAGAGAAAGCGACCGGTTCATTCGACCCGACGAAACACTAACGAATCCACAGCCAGTAAATCGCGAAAACGACGATAGCGGCAACGACCCAGAAGATGGGGCTCTTGACGGCGCGACCGAGCATACGACCGGCGACGCCTGCGCCGAGCGAGACCGCGTCGATCGGAACGGCTGCGGCGGGTGCCGGGGCCACGCCCGCCGGACCGTTCGACGCCGCGAGGTCGGCCTGCATCGCCTCCGTGAACTTCTGGAGCATTTGATCGGAGACATCCTGAATCATCCGGGCGCCCATCTGAGCGAGGATGCCTGTGATGTTGAGCTGCGAAACGGCCGAGACCTCGGTCTTGCCGGGCGCGATCTCCGTCAGGCGGCTCTGCATTTTCAAGTCGGCGCCGCCCTTGCCCTTCACGTCCTGACCCGAGGCCACGATGTCGGCCGTCCCCGCCGCCGGATCGAGCGCCTCGAAGCGGACCTTGCCCTTGTAGCTCGCTGTCACGGGCCCGACCTTGATCGTGATCGTGCCGGTGTAGTTCTTGTCGTCCACTTTCTCGGTGAGCGCCGCGCCAGGCAGACACCGCGCCACGCGGTACGGATCGGTCAGAAACTCCCAGACCGCGCCCTTCGGAGCGTCGATCGTGAAGGTCTTCCGGATCTCGAGCGCCATCGCTAGCCCCTACGCCGTCAGCATCGGCAGCACGCGCTCGAGGGATTCGAGGTTGTGGGCCGGCAGGAGGAGATCGACGTACGGTAGCGCCGCGGCCATTCCGCGCGCCGTCGGCTCGTAGCGGGCATCCGAGAGGAGCGGATTCAACCAGAGGACTTTTCTGGCCTTCGAGCGGATGGCGCGCATCGCGCCGACCAGAGCGTGTGTGTCGCCCCGGTCCAGGCCGTCGCTTAAGACGAGGACGACGGTCCTGCCGTCCACGGTCATGTCCAGGTAAACGTCCACGAAGGCCGACAGGCACTCCCCGATGCGCGTGCCGCCCGACCAGTCCGGTACGCCGGCGGAGAGGCTCTCGAGCGTGTGTGCGATTCGGCCCGGCGAGAGCCAGGGCGTCAGGCGCGTCAGCGCCGTGTTGAAGGCGAAGATCTCCGTGCGCCGCGCAACCTTCTTGACGGCGAGCAGGAAACTGAGCAGAAACCGGGTGTGCGGATCCATCGAGCCGCTCGTATCGCACAGGGCCACCAGACGGGGCTTCTCGACGGCGCGTCGGCGCCTCGCGAGCTTCAAAAACTCGCCGTCGGTCGAGACGGCGGCGCGGAAGCTGCGCCGCGGGTCCATGATTCCCCGCCCTCGGGCCGGCACGAGCCGCCGGCTCGGCCGCGTCGCGATCCTCTCGGCGAGGCGCGCGAGGAGCTTTTCCATCGCCGCCAGGTCATCGGGCGCGCAATCTTCGAAGGACTTTCGCCGCAGCAGCGCCTCGGGGCTCCAGGCCGGTGCGTCTCCCGAAGCGATTTCGCGCTCGTTCCGGCCCTGTGCTCCGGATCCGCCCAGAGCGCCGGCGCTCTTGCGAGACGATGCGTGCGGAACCCGGCGGTCCCGAGCCGCCCGGGAGACTGCCGCCTCGCGCGGCGACGCGGACCAGAACCGCTCGAAGAGCACGTCGAAGGCCTCGGTGTCCCGCCGGCGGATTTTCAAAGACACCCGAAGCGCGCGCTTGAACTCCGCCCGATCGAAAATGTCGATCAGCGGGAGAGCGGCGAGCGCGTCCGCCTCGTCCGAAAGAACGACCGGCACGCCCCGCTCCCGGAGCGCGCCGCCGAACGCGGCGAGTTGCACCGGGAGGCTCGCTTGCATCAGCCCGCCGCCGCCTCGACGAGCGCGGCGAGCTCGCCGCCCGCAAGCTCGCGCATGTCGTTCTTGTCCTTCAGAACACAGCCCAGCGTCTGGTGCACGATTTCGGGATCGAGGTCGTCCTGGTGAAGAGTGACCAGGGCCTGCGCCCAGTCGATCGTCTCGGCCACGCCGGGAGACTTCAGCAGGCGCTTGCCGCGCAACGCCTGCACGAAGCGCGCGATCTGTTGGGAGAGGCGCGGCCCGGCGTCGGGCACGCGAGAGCGGATGATGCGGACTTCCTTCTCGAAGCTCGGGTGCTCGATATAGAGGTAGAGGCAGCGGCGGCGGAGGGCGTCTCCAATCTCGCGGCTGCGGTTCGAGGTCAGGATGACGTAGGGGAGGTGCTCGGCCCGGATCGTCCCGAGCTCCGGAATCGTGACCTGGAAGTCCGAGAGGACCTCGAGCAGAAAAGCCTCGAACCCGTCGTCGGCGCGGTCCACTTCGTCCACGAGCAGCACGGGCGGCCCCTGGGTTCGCGTGATGGCTTTCAGGAGCGGCCGTTCGAGGAGGTACTCGCGCGAGAAGATGACGTGCTGGAGGCCGGACGGCTCCGCGTGCTCCCCGGCCATCCGGACGCGCAGCATCTGCCGCGGGTAGTCCCACTCGTAGAGAGCTGTCGAGACGTCGAGGCCTTCGTAGCACTGCAGGCGGATGAGCTCCGTTCCCAGCACACGCGCGAGCACCTTGGCGATCTCGGTCTTGCCGACCCCGGCATCGCCTTCGACGAGCAGCGGCTTCTTCATTTCCGTCGCGAGGAAGACGGCCGTCGCGATCTCCGGCTCGGCGATGTAGCCGTGCCGTTCCATCGCCTCCTGCATGGCGAGGATCTCGGTCTTCATGCCCGGCTTCCCGCGCCTGCCGGCGCGCCGTACCGCTCGGGCGCGGCGAGAAACTTCTCCCGGCAGACGCCGCAGCAGAAGACGTAGGCGCGGCCGGCGACATCCGCGCGGTGCCGGGCGGTCGCGATCTCGACGCTCATCCCGCAGACGGGATCGAGACCTTCCGCGGCGGCCGCCTTGGGAAGCGCGCGCGACGGCAGCTTCGCGGCCGAGAGGATCGCGGCGGATCGCGCCGCCACGATCGCCGCGAGGATGCTGACGGCGATCTCCTCCGCCGTCTTCGCGCCGATATCGAGGCCGGCCGGGCAGTCCAGGCGCTCCAGCGCGGCGCCCGACGCGCCGCGCGACAGGAGGACCTCCCGCATCTCCGCAAAGCGTTTCTTCGAGGAGACAAGACCCACGTACTCGGCCTCGAGCCCGAGCGCGGCCACGATCGCTTCCTCGTCCCCCTCCCCCATCGTCGCGACGACCGCCGCGCCCCGGGGCGCCGGCTCGAGCTTCGCGAGGTCCGTCGTCAGGGAGTCCGCGTCGGGAAACGCAGCCCGGTCGGCCTCGTGGCCCACCGCGTGGACAGAGAAACCCATCGCCTTGCCCAATCTCGCAAGAGCGCGCGCGACCGGGGAGTTGCCGAAGACGAGCAGCCGCCGCGCCGGGAGAACCGGATCCACGTAGATGTCCACGCTTCCTCCGCTGTGACAGGTCATCGGCAACGCCGTGACGCCAGGCCTTTGGTCCGCGCCCGGGTCCGGCGAGAGAGCAACGAGGCGGGGCGTGCCGTCGGCGAGCGCGCGAGCGGCCTCGCGCTCCAATGCCGGTTGCGTGCAGCTGCCGCCGAGCCAGCCGTGGAACTCTCCGGAGGCCGTGATGACGGCGGCGTCCCCGACCTGCGCCGAGCTCGCCGGTTCGCGTCGCACGACCGTGGCAAGGACGAAGGGTTCCTCCCGGCGGGAGAGCTCGGCCGCCAGCGTCAGGATGTCGCGGCGCACATCCGCTCCCAGTCTTCCTCTCGGTCCACATCGGCCAGCCTGTCGGAGGGCCAGGACACCCACACCGCCTCGTCAGCGTGCCGCTTCACAACCCGCTTTCCGCAGCCGTCCCCGTCCGGCCCGCCGAGCTCCGGAAAGAGCGGCCGGGCGTAGAGAGTCGGAGGAGCGTGAACGCCCTCGTAGTCGGACGCGACAAGCGGGGCTCGCGTCTGGCGGTACGCCTGGACGAGGCGCGTGATCATGTCGCCCGTCACGAATGGCATGTCGGCGAGGAGCACGACCACGGCCGCGGCGTTCTCGGGGACGGCTCCGACACCGGCCCGAAGGGACGTGTTCATCCCTCGCGCGTACTCGGGGTTTACGATCGTTCGCACCGGGAGGCCCGAGAGCTCCTGCCCGATCCGATCGGCTTCGTGCCCGAGCACGACGACGACGGGATCGAGACCTCCCTCCAGGGCGGCTTTCGCCGCGCGACGGGCGAGCGTGTCTCCGTTCAAGTGGAGCAGGAGCTTGTTGCGGCCGAAGCGCGTCGAGGCGCCGGCGGCGAGGACGACGCCCGCGACGGACAGCTCTGCGTCAACCGGCATGGATCGCCCCTTCCTTTTCGCGCAGAGACCAGGGCTGCCGAGAGGAATGGACCGCCAGCAGCTCCGCCACGATGGAGAGCGCCACCTGCTCGGGCCCTTCGGCCCCGAGATCGAGGCCGACCGGCGAGAAAATCCGCTCGCCCGCAGCGGCGCCGATCTCGGCGAGGATCTTCGCGCCGCGCGCCCGCGGGCCCAGCAGGCCGACGTACGGGACGCCGGCCGAGAGGAGCTGCCGCACCCATTCGCGGTCATGCGCGAAGGAGTGCGTCTTGACAACGGCGAACCCCCGAGGGCCGGCAGGCAGCCCGGCGACGGTCTCCTCGAGTCGCCTCGCAGCGAGTCCAAAGGCCGCGGGGAAACGCTCCCGCGAAAGAGTCGCCGGCCGGTGGTCCACCAGGGTGACGCGAAAGCCCGCGTCCGCGGCGTAGGCGCAAAGCGGGATCGCGTCGTCCCCGGCTCCGAACACGAGGAGATGAGGCGGCGGCTGGAGCGTCTCGACGAAGACCTCGGCCGGTTCCCGCCGGCCGGCCTTCCCCTCGCCTCCGGGCTCGAGCACGCTCACGCGCCCCGCGCCGTTGCCTCGGATGACGGTCGCAACGGAGAACGCTCGGTCACCCGAGAGCCGATCGAGGACTTCGCGCGCCGCTTCGAGCGTCTCCTCCGAGGTGGCGCTCTGCACGAAGATCTCGACGGACCCGCTGCACCCCAGGCCGAGGCCGAAGACGGAGCTGTCGTCGCCGCCGGTCTCGTACAGCAAGAGCCGCGGCGCGCCGGAGCGCATGACCTCGAGAGCGACCTCGCGCACGTCCCCCTCGAGGCAGCCGCCGCTGATGCTGCCGGCGGTGCGGCCGTCCTCCTCCACCAGGAACTTTGCGCCGGGCCGCCGGTAGGCGGACCCTTCGATCCGAACGACGGTCGCGACGGCGGCTCTCCGGCCCGCCTCAGCCAGGCGGACCACGCGAGAAAGAACGTCCGCGGTCTCTTTCCAGTGCTTCACGGGCAGCTCTCCGGACTGCAGGCCGTCGCGGAGCGCAGGATTTTCCGCGCGCGCGTGCGCATCGCCACAGCCGCCATCACGAGGGCCCCCGCCCAGCCGGCAATCGGCAGGTTGACCCAGCGGCTCGCAAAAAGCACGAGAGCTCCGCCGAGGCCGGCCGCGAGCGCGCCCGCGGAGGGTCGCGCGCGGACGAGCAAGGTCAGCCACACGAGCGCGGTTAGACCAACGATCGCATCCAGAGCGGGCGCCGGAGGGAGAAGGGTACCGAACGCGGCAAACAACGGCAGGACGCAAAGAGGGCATTTGGGCACGAAGAGCAGGGCGAGCGGCAGGAGCGCAGGGGCCGTCCGAACCGCCGCATGCCTGTTTCTCTTCACTGCCGTTCCGTCATCTCTCGCCTGCAGCATTCTCCCGACGGTCTGGCAGAGTCAAGGGTTTAAGGCGATCTTACGGATCGGCGGCGCCTGGGCGATCCCGGTAGCCACGCTCACCGTGGCTGCCAGTCATTGCCCGGGCTTTTCGTCCGCGGACGGTCCGTAGATCGAGGGTACCGCCACATCGTTGAGCCGCAGATAGACCGTCAACTGGCCGCGGTGATGCGCCAGGTGATGGAAGACGCCGTCGCGAATCGCGATGTGCCGCGGCTGCTCCTGCATGACGCGGCCGCCGGCCAACAGCTTCCATTCCGTCATCAGGTGCGCGTCGGTTGTCGCGGACAAGGCCGCGCGGGCCTTCTCGACCGCCTCGTCGAACGCCCGCACCAGCTCGCGGCTCGTGCGCAGCTCCGGGGGCTTGTATCCGGAGGGGCTCTTCGGAGCGACGTCCAGCTGGTCCTGGTTCACCATCATCGCGATCCATCCTGGCATCGTCGCCACGAGCGTGGTCAGATAGCCGAGCGTCATGGATTTTTCGTGCGGTTTCCATTCGTAGAGTCCGTCCGGCACGCGCTCCAGCGTCCGCCGGGTTGCGGGCGTCTCGCGCTCGAGATCGGCCAGAAACAGATCGGTCAACTTCATCGGGTCGCTCCTCTCCTTCACGCTCGACTGACACCGTGATCCTCGTGCGCTCCATCGCCAGAGGCGATGTGGCACCGTATTATTGCGCCCCAGGATTCGTGCGACCTGTGATCGGATGACCTGAAGATGCCAATCTCTGTGGGATCTCGGCTGGGACCCTATGAAGTCCTGGCGCCGCTGGGCGCCGGGGGAATGGGCGAGGTCTATCGGGCGAAAGACGCGAGGCTCGGGCGCGACGTCGCGCTGAAGGTACTCCCGACCGAGGTCGCGAAGGACGCCGACAGGAGGTCCCGGTTCGAGCAGGAGGCGCGCGCCGCTTCGGCTCTCGCGCACCCGAACATCATCGCCGTCTACGACGTCGGCGAATCCGAGAGCTCCGTTTGGATCGCGATGGAGCTGGTCGAAGGCCGGACGGTGCGAGACCTTTTGGCGTCCGGGCCGCTGGCGGCGCGACGCGCGCTCGAGATCGGCACTCAGGTCGCGGAAGGCCTGGCCGCCGCGCACGGGGCCGGAATCGTCCACCGGGACTTAAAGCCCGAGAACCTGATCCTGTCTAGGGACGGCTACGTGAAGATCCTGGACTTCGGACTCGCGAAGCTTTCCGAGCGAGGGATCGCGGCGGCCGAAGGGCCGACGGTCTCGGCCGGCGCGCCGGGCACGGAGCCCGGCACCGTGATGGGCACCGTCGGCTACATGTCGCCCGAGCAGGCGGCGGGCCAGCCGGTGGACTTTCGCTCCGACCAGTTTTCCTTCGGCTCGATTCTCTATGAGATGGCTACCGGCCAGCGCGCCTTCCAGCGGACGACCGGAGTCGAGACGCTCGCGGCAATCCTGCGTGAGGAACCGAAATCCATCGCCGAGCTGAATCCCGCGGCCCCGGCGCCGCTGCGCTGGACGATCGAGCGCTGCCTGGCGAAGGAGCCGGACGAGCGTTACGCCTCGACCAAGGATCTGGCGCGCGATCTCAAGAGCGTGCGCGATCATCTCTCCGAGACCTCGACCGCGACGCTCACGGCGGCACCGGCGCGTTCGCGCAGAGCCTGGCTCTTGCCGGCCGCGGCCGCCTTGGTGCTCGGAGCTCTCCTAGGAGCCGTCGTCCTGCGCAAGCTCGTCGCCGCTGCGCCGGCGAGTCAACCGACCTTCCGCCCGCTCACTTTTCGGCGCGGGACGATCTATGGCGCCCGTTTCGCCCCGGACGGAAAGACGATCGTTTACTCGGCAGCGTGGGACGGTAAGCCCACCGAGCTCTTCGCCACGCAGGCCGACTCCCCCGAGTCGAGGCCTCTGGGTTTGTCTTCGGCCACGCTGGTCGGCGTGTCTTCCTCGAGCGATCTGGCGGTCATTCTCCGCCGCCGATTTCTGTCGGGCTTCGAGACGGCGGGAACACTCGCTCGGGTGGCGTTGAACGGGGGCGCGCCGCGGGAGCTCGCCGATGACGTGACCGACGCGGATTGGTCGCCGGACGGGCAGCAACTTGCGGTGACGCGCCCCGAGGCGGGGCAGTGGCGGCTCGAGTATCCGATCGGAAAAGTTCTCGCGACGTCGCCTGGATGGATGGACCTGCCGCGAATCTCGCCAGACGGCAGCCGTCTCGCGTTCGCCGATCACCCGCAGCGGGGCGACTCGCTCGGCCGCGTTGTGGTTATCGATAAGGCGGGCCGGCGCCTCTTCCAGAGCGGGATCACGACGACAGTTGGAGGCTTGGCCTGGTCGCCCAAAGGCGACGAGGTCTGGTACACCGGCGACGGCCTGCAGGCCGTGGCGGCTTCCGGCAAGTCCCGAACGGTTCTCGCCCTGCTCGGATTCGCGATCCTGCGCGACGTCGCGCGCGACGGCCGCGTCCTGCTCACGTCGACCGTGAGGCGGCGCGAAATCCTGGGACGCGGCCCGGGCGAATCGAACGAGCACAATCTGTCGTGGCACGACTGGTCGTTCCCATCGCAACTTTCGGCCGACGGCCAAACCCTGCTCTTCGACGAACAGGGAGCCGCGACAGGGGGCGGCGACGTCTATCTCACCTACGTGCGCAAGACAGACGGTTCGCCCGCCGTCTTGCTCGGGAAGGCGCGCAGCATGTCGCTTTCGCCCGACGGGCGCCGCGTGCTCGCCCAAAGCCTGAAAGACCCACCCGAGCTACTGGTCCTGCCGATGGGAGCGGGCACTCCGCGCATCGTTCCGATTAAGGGGATCGCTATCCAATGGACTGCATGGATGCCCGACGGGCGTCGGGCCGTGATGCAGGGCATGGAAGCCGGGCACAGGCCTCGCCTCTATGTCGTGGACACAGACACGGGTGATCGGCGGGGATTCTCTCCAGAAGGTGTTTCGATCCACGGCGGCGGCGTGTCGCCCGACGGCAAATGGATCTCGGCGTTCGCGCCGGACCGGCGCGTCTTGCTCTATCCAACCGACGGTGGCGAGCCGAAGGCGGCCGCAGGCGTCGAACCGGAGGAAGTCGTCATCCGTTGGACCGCGGACGGGCGCGGCTTGTACGTGGCGCGATTCACGAGCATGCCGGTCACCGTCTATCGTGTGGATCTGCAGACCGGCCACCGCGAACCGGTGCGCTCGTTCGCTCCATCCGACGCGGCGGGTGTCCTGAACATCGGCCCCGCCCTGCTCTCGGCCGACGGCCAGTCCTATGTCTATTCGTATCGGCGGATCCTCGACGACCTCTACGTCGTGACCGGCGCGCGATAGCAGCCGGCGGGAAGACACCCGAACGCCTGACTCAGCCGAGCCATGAAGCGGCATTGGCTTGAATGAATTGGTTCGACCTGTCGTCAACGCTTCGGGCGGCCGGCCTCGCAGATTGTCGCTGAGTCGGCACGTACGAAGTCTGCTGTCCAGTTCGTCTCCCAGGAGCGGTTGTCATAGGAGAATGCTTGCTCCCAACGGGCATGATCGCGATCGAGCTTGTTCCACTTGTAGCGGACCTTCACGGGACGGCCGTTGTCTTGGTCCTCGCCGTAGAACTCACCGTGGTTGCCGTCGAAGCCTCCAACCACCGGCACATCCATCTTCCCACTGGCGCTGCTGACCCAATAGATCGACCACTGCCGCTTTTCGAGATCGAATGTGCGGAGTGTCAGGCCTGCCCAGCCCTTCGTTGGGAAGTAGAGTTCATCCACCGTGGCCATGCCGCCGAGGTAGAGCGACATGCACAGAGTGGCGGGAAACTCTTCCCATTCGGTGCTGCCCATACCACGCGTCCTCAGGCGGCGTTGGTGTGTCGTCCACCCGCCCGCGAAGTAGTCAAAGTCGTGCACGTCGCCGGTGCGCGTGGTCGAGTAACCCGGGGGAAATGCTGCTTCCGACTTTTTAACGGGCACCGATGCGGGGCCAGCGCACGCCGTGATCGACAGCGCGAGAAGAATGCTCAGAGCCCGCTTGGACAAGTCTTCGAGTATTTGAGCCATTCAAAGTCTCCTCTGGGGCCTAACATGACGCTCAGGGACAGATCAAAGGCGCAACAGTTGTCCTCGGCCCGGAGCCGGTCATGGTCCTCGTTCTCATCGTATTGGGATTCACCTACACCCCGTTTTGACCTTCTGCGGACAAGAAGTCCGTCCCGGCAGCGGCCTGATCTCATAAGGCGTGGCGGAGTCCGGCGGAAGCCCCGTGGTGTCCCGCCCGGCTCGCCGCTGCGCCGGCCGGGAGGATGACGTCTATCGGCAGCGTGCGCGCGTCGGTCAGATGAGCCGGCCCGCCGGACAGTCTAAGGGCTCTTCCCTTTTCGAGACTGTCCGGCGAACCAAAGACTCAAATTGTCAACGCGGGGGAAGAATGACTCGTGAATTGGACTTCGACCTCCGCTGTCAACCCACGTTACCGATCGTCATCGTGGTCGTTGCCATCGTCCTCACGCGGAATGAGCTTGACGGCGAACGTCTCGCCGGTACTGCACTGCTGGCAACCCTGCCCCACGATCTCTCCGCGTTCGTTGATGTCGTTGGCGTAGATGAGAAACGGGGAGCCGTGGGCCACGAGAGAGTTGAGGTCGGTCATGACCCCATCCCGAAAGATGAAGGCGCGGCTCCCGTTCGCGCCGATCGACTGGCCGACGACATGGCGCTGGTTGTTGATGCCAAAGGCCAGACTGATCGCGTCTCCGGAGAGCACTTTGAGGTCCTGGATCGGCCCGCTTCCGGTCCAGAGGAAGGCGTGGGCGTTCAATCCGCCTCCCTGGTCGCCGGGAAAATCGGAGAACCCCGCTACGTCGCCTCGTTGATTGATCGCAGTCGGAGTGTTCCACGCGATGCCGCCAAAACTACCCAGGTCCGTCGGGGTTCCGTTCTGCCACAGCACGGCATGTTTGGCGCTGAACCTTCCGCGTGCGCGATCGCACGGACCGGAGATGCCGACGACCTGGCCTCTGTCGTTGATCGCCGTCGCCGCGGAAGTGGAATCGCCGGGAAACGGAGAGAGCTCCTGGATCTGATTGTCCTTCAGTCCCCAGATGACAGCCCGGAACTGGAGGACTTGAGGCGGCGTGCAAGTGGAATCGTGGGTCGTGTTCTCCGCCCATCCGACCGCCTGGCTCCGGTTGTTGGCGCCGGTCGCATAGCTGTTGTTGCCCCCTAAGGTGCCCAGTCCCGTCATCACGCCGTCTCGCCAGAGGAAACCCCGACACGAATGGCCGGTATGCGGGGTTCCAAAGAAGGCGGCGCAGGAAAAAGTCTCTCCCAGCGGATCAACATCGGCTGTTTCGGAGATGCCTACGATCTCGCCCCGGTCGTTCTTGACCGGCCAGCTCACCGCGCTGTTGGGTCCTCCCAGCGTGCGGAGGTCGATTGTTTGTCCGCGCAGCCAAAGAGTGGCGTGTGCCGTCTGATCACCCACCTGGTTGGCGAGACCTGTCACCCAACCCCGGTTATTGATGCTATTGGCCCCGCCCTGCGTTCCGCCGAGCGTATCCAGTTGGACAACGGAATACCTGACTCCGGTGTCTTGCGGCCGACTCTCCGCAGCGAGTCGAACTGCGACCGTCACGAGCGCAAGCAGAATCACAACAATCATGCACGTCAGTGCCTTGGGCTTCATGTTGGCTCCTCTTTCGTTTTTTTCGACGCCGAGCGACCGCACGTTCGGTCTGTCCTCATTTCCATTTCCCTGACTCACGTAAAGCTTCCGGTTTTCATCAGACACCTCCTTTTGGTCCTCATCACCGCAGCCCGAGAGCAACGCGAGTGCCACGGCATCGCCGCGAAGCGTTGGAACGAATCGACTGGAGACGGGAACGAAAGCCCTTGATGAGGGAACGAGCGGACTTCGGGCTTCTCTGAAAAATCGGAGCGATTCCGGTTCTTGGATTTGCCGCCGGATTATTGGATCGAGCCCGCGGCGCGGAGTCTTACAGACGAGATCGAAAGGGGTGCTCGAACCGCGGCGGTCTTAGCTGGTCGAAGCGCCTGACTCGTCCCCGACGAGCTCGAAGACGCGAAATTTCTGCGACCGGCTCATCGGGATGCGCGTGCCGTCTCTGAGGATCGCGCTCGACGATCGGTCCGAATGGAGAACTCCGACGACGCGATCGAGATTGACGATGGCGGATCGGTGAATGCGCGCGAAATGCATCGGATCGAGTCGCGCTTCCAGTCTGCTGATCGACTCGCGGAGCCGATGGGTGGCGTCGTGGGTGTGCAGGCGAGAGTACTTCGCGTCGGCCTCCACCCACTCGATCTCCGCGACGTTCAAGATCAGAAATTGTCCGGGCGAGCGGATCCAGAGACGCCGCGCATAGTTGCGAGCGTCGCGAACCTCGGCGAGAAGCGCCTCCAGACGTTCGGAAAGCTCCTCGAAATGGCTCCGGCGGAGGTGCCGGCGGACGCGATCGAACGTCGCATGGAGGCGCGCTTCGGTGAGGGGCTTGACGATGTAGTCGAACGCGTTCACCTGAAATGCCTCCGCGGCGAACCGCTCGTGGGACGCGAGGAAGATCGTGAGAGGAGAGTCCTCGACACCGTAGTGGCGAACGACATCGATCCCATTCGTTTCCCGCAGGTCGAGGTCGAGCAGCACCACGTCGGGCGCAACAAGCCGCACGGAATCGATCGCCTCCCTCGCCGAGCTCGCCTCGCCCACGATCTCCAGGCCCGGCTCGGACTCCATCAGAGAACGGAAGGCCGCGCATGTCCTGGGATCGCTTTCAACGATCAACACACGGATTGGACTCGACTCGGAGCCGGCGGCGGTTGTTTCCGTCACGGGTCCCCTCCCTCTCTGACCAAGCACCCTCACTCGCTCCCGGACTCCCGGATCGAACGCCGCCACACCGCGAGGCTACATTCCCTCTTCTTCGCCGAATCGCCAATTTCGGACGTGAATGTTTCTTCCCTTGAAGTCGACTCCCGATCGGGAGTCGCCTCAGGGCGTGCGCTTGCGCCTGCTCCTCAGACGCACGCGCACTAGATAGGCGACGATGAAGGCATTGATCAGCAACACGGCCGCTCTCATCCAGGTCACCCGACTGAAGATCTCGTAGATCTCAACGGGCAGATAGACCGACCCGGCGATGATCGCAAACCATTCCGCCCACACTTTCATGTGCCATAGCCCGTACGCCTCGACGAGGCGCACGACCGCATAAAGGAACGCGAGGGCGGCCAGAGCCCGCAGCCGGGAGTCGCCCATATGCGACGCCGCCTCGATGAAGACCCGCGGGTAATGCCGGGCCGGGTCCAGATGTGAGTGCCGGACGAGACGTTCGGCTATGACTTGAAGATCATGGTGGACGAGAGAAAGAAGGCCGAACCCGGCAACCAGAACGAGAGTCCCTTTCAGGGCCTCGAACACGGCGATGAGGCGCACTCCGCGGGCTATGCCGGCGCCGGCGCCGGCCTGGGGCTTACTCAATTTTTCAGTCTCCGCTACCGGATTTGGGAGTGCGCCGGGCTGGCGCCGCCGCCAACGTTCGATCCTGGAAGACGGATTTCGATTCTCTCCTCGGACCCGTGGCAGTCGAGACGACCCCGCTTCACGATCTTGCCGGTCGGTTCTGCACGGAAAGGATGTTCCCGGCCGGGTCCTTGAACCAGGCGACGCTGAAAGGGCCGGAGCGATGGATGTCGCCGTCGAGCTTCAACCCGGGCAGATTGTCATAGTGCTCGAACTTGACACCTTTCGCCTTGAGCTGCTTCACGGTGCTATCCACGTCTTTGAGCTCCCACAGAGCGGCTGTCCCCTTGTTCGTTCCGGCGAACTCCGAGCGATAGACGACGAGAGTTGTGTCGCCCGTCTGATATGTCACGGCCATGTCGGGCTCCACGTGAACTTTCTTGAGTCCGAGCGTCTTCTCGTAAAACTTTTCCGCCGCCTTCAAATCCTTGACGGGAAGCATCGGCTGCACCTTCGCATCACTCAACATGACTGTCTCCTTTCGCGGCGTCCGCGTTTAAGAAATGTCTCGAACCTCGGAGTCGGCGTTTCGACGGATCGCGCGAGCCTCCTCACTCGACGCGGAAGATCTCGCGGCGTCCGCCGTTGACCAGATCCATGTAGCCTTTCATGGCCTCTTCGGCCTCGGGGCTCGGGCGGCTGGCGCCCATGTCGAAATAGGTCTTGAGATCCTCCACTTCGGTCTCGCACACGACCGTCCAGTAGCCGGCGACCGTGTCGGTCATCACGCGCGCGTTCTGGACTCCAGGCGCACGCATGAGCGGCAGCGCCTTTTTCATTTTGGCGACCAGATCCTTGGCGTGGCCGGGCTTGGTGTTGAAGATGTCGCGGATGACGAACATGAGACTCCCCTTCTGCGGCCGCCGAGGGCCGCGTTGTGCCCGAGTGGGCGTTGTTCTGAGCGCGAGGAAGCGGGACACCCGACCTCCTTCGTGTTGACGAACTCCGATCCTCCCGGCACGCCGTCAGGACCGGCCTTCATTCAGGAATCGCTGCAGAAATCGCGCCGGATCCATGAGGTCTCGCGCTGGATTCGCGCCGGCCTTGCTGCGGCGCGCTAGGAGGAGGCCGGGGACGCCTTGAGGCAGCGCTCCAGCATCCGAGGGTCTCCCAGGCGCTCGATCCATGCGGCGAACGCGTCGGTTGGACCGCGCCATCGCAGCTCGTCCACCTCGGCGAAAAGGGCCGCATCCGTCCTCAGTGTTGCCAGATTCTTGAAGAGAAGCGCCAGGTCGCCGCCGTCCCCCAGGACGTCGGGCGGAAAGTTTTCGATCGCACCGTGTCGATTCAGCAGCCTTGCCGCGCCGATCCGGCCGATGCCTGGAATGCCGGGATATCCGTCCGCCGTGTCGCCGACGAGGGCAAGGAAGTCGGGGATCAAGCCCGGCTCGACGCCGAACTTCTCGCGGACTCCCTCCGCATTGCGGATCTTCCTTGCCCGGCGGTCGACCTGCACGACCCGGTCGCCGCGGACACACTGCGCCAGATCCTTGTCAGGTGTCCAGATGCAGACTTTTTCAACGGTCTCGTTCTCGGACGCGATCCGCGCCGCGGAGGCAAGCGCGTCGTCCGCCTCGAGCTCGATCATGGGCCACACAGCAACTCCCATCGCAACGAGTGCTTCCTCGAGAGGATGGAACTGGGCGAGGAGCGCGGGCTCCATGCCGGCACTCGTCTTGTAGCCGGGCCACAGACCGTTTCGAAAGGACTCGATGACGTGATCGGTCGCGACACCGACGTGCGTTGCTCCCTTCTCGATCATCTCCAACACCGTGTGCAGGACGCCGATCACCGCGCCAAAGGGCCGGTCCTCGCCCTGGTCGACGCGGCGAAGGCCGTAGAAGTGGCGGAACAGCTCGTACGTGCCGTCCACGAGATGAACGACCGTGCTCCCGTCGCGTACTCGCGACGGCGTCGCGGCCGGCATCACAGGCTATTGATGTCGGGGGTCTCGAGGACGGGCTTCGAGTATCCGCGCCGCGCGACGGCGAGCATCGCGCGCCCGACTCGCTCCGTCGTCGTGATCCCGTTCGGGAAAAGGGCCTTCAGCGCCGGATAGAAAGGCGTCATCAGCGCGTAGAGCGCGCGGTACCACCCCGTCTTCGACCGGACTCCGTGCATCGGCACGATCGCCGCGGGCCGGAACATGTACGCCGCCTTGAAAGGGAGCCGCAGGAGGGCGTTCTCCGTCCTGCCTTTCACACGCGCCCACATGGTTCGGCCGCGCTCGCTGCTATCGGTACCGGTGCCCGAGACGTAGACAAAAGTCATCCCGGGGTTCAATCGCGCGAGCGTCTGCGCGACCGAGAGCGTGAGGTCATAGGTCAGCCGCGTGTAGCGCTCCTCGGACATCCCGACCGAGGAGACGCCAAGGCAGAAGAAGCAGGCGTCGAAGCCAGAGAGCTGCGCCTCGACGTCCGAGAGATCTGCGACGTCGGGCAGGACGAGCTCCCGCAACTTCTCGTCGCGTTTGCCGATCGAGCCGCGGCCCACGGCGAGGACGCGTTGCACATCCGGATCCAGGAGGCACTCGCGCAGGACTCCTTGCCCAACCATGCCGGTCGCGCCGAAGAGCAGGACCCTCACGCGGGCGTCTTTGGAGATACGAGCTTCCAGAAGCGCTTCTCGTCGAGCAGCGTGATCCGATGTCCCTTCTCGCGCAGCCGCTTGATCTCCAGAAGCTTCCGGCCCCCTTCCCGTCCGGCCGCCTGCAGTGGATTGGGGCGCCCGCGGACGACGACGGTCGTCTTCGCCGAGGGAGAGCCGTGGACGGTCGCTCCCGCCCGGCGCGCCGCGCGAACGGCTACGTTGCGGCGCTTCGAGAGAATGCCAGTGAAGGCAAGGTGGACGCCTGCAAGCGACCGCAAGGCTCCCGCCTTCAGCGCGGCAGGCCGATGGCGGAGAGCCTCGATCAGCTCGTCGGCATTCTCGTACCGCTTCCGGCGCTCGCCGATGCAGCGATAGACGATCTCCTTCAAGTGGTCGGTGCACGGAAGCCGTCGGATCTCTTTGGTCCGAATCCGCGACCGCGCGTCCCCTTTCATGAGCATCCCGAGGAGCTGTCCGACCTGATACACGTCGTCGCGCGCCTGCCACATGGGGGCCGCGCCGTCCAGAATCTCGAGCGGCGCGGTCAGCCGGTTGAGTGTCCGCGCCCGGATCCCCCGCCGGTCGCTCTGGTGCCGGACGATCCCGAAGTCGCCCAGCTTCAGAGTCCGATCGCCGCAGACGAACACGTTCATGGGCGTCAGGTCCCGATGGAGCATTTGTCCGCGGTGGAGCTTCCGGAGCACCTGTAGGATTCCTGCGATCTCGCGCCGCGCGGCCGCCTCGCGCCACTTCTCGTCTCCGCGTTGAAGGAACGCGCGGAGATCTCCGTGAGGCGCGTATTCGAGCGCGAGGCAGTACAGAATGGGACGGTCCGGGCGCAGGAGGGGAAAGGCGTCGTAAACGCGGATGGCCCGCGGCTCTCCGTCGAGAACCCGGCCGAAGTACGCCTCGCGCAGCCAGCCGTCGATATCCTCGCTCGCCTTCACGCAGACCTTCGAGGGAACTCCCCGGGCGCGGCCGAGACGACTGGCCAGATACGCCTGCCCATAGCCGCCCTCGCCGAGCATCCGGTCGACGCGATACGGGAGCCGGGACTCCGGGCTGACGATGACTTCCGGCGGCACCAGCAGGAATCCCGTTCGCGTGAGGAGCTTGCGCCGGGACATCGGCGCCGTCGTCGCCTTCGAGGAGGGCCTCGCCGTACGGGTGCCAGCCGGTGATTCCAAAGGACTCATGACCATAGCTCCCGCGAGATCACTTGTCCGCCGAGACACGGGACGCCGTTCTCGCTTCGCATTCCGCCGCGCGCTCGAGGAGCAGCGTGCGCTCGCGCTCGTTTCGCGTGAGCGAGGCCGCGCGCTCGAGCTCTGCCCGGGCCTCTTCGAAGCGGCCGAGCTTCACGAGGAGGTCTCCGCGCACGCTAGGCAACAGATGGTAGCGCTCGAGCGACGGTTCGGAAATCAGGCAATCCACGAGCTCGAGACCCGCCGCGGGACCGAAGGCCATCCCGTGGGCGACCGCGCGATTGAGCTCGACGACGGGAGAAGGATCAGTCCGTGCGAGCTCGTCGTACAGCGCGGCGATGCGGGGCCAGTCCGTCTCGTCCGGCGTGCGCGCCCGCGCATGGCAGGCGGCGATCCCGGCCTGCAGAGCGTACGGCCCGGGCGGTCCGCCGAGCGCCTCGGCGCACTCGAGCTCCGCGAGACCCCGTCCGATCAGGAGCCGATCCCAGCGTGCGCGGTCCTGGTCGAGAAGCAGCACCGGCTCTCCCGACGGACCCACTCGGGCGTGCGCGCGGGACGCCTGGATCTCCATCAGCGCCACGAGACCGTGGACCTCCGGTTCTCGTGGAGCGAGACCGGCCAGGATCCGGCCAAGGCGCAGCGCATCCTCGCAGAGGTCAGGCCGCAACCAGTCCTCGCCGGCCGTTGCCGAGTAACCCTCGTTGAAGATCAGGTAGATGACCTGAAGCACGGACGAGAGGCGGGCGGCGAACTCGGCCCCGCGCGGGACTTCGAAGGGAACGCCCGCGTCGGCCAGCATTCGCTTGGCCCGCACGATTCGCTGCGCGACGGTCGACTCCGGAACGAGAAACGCCCGCGCGATCTCCGATGTCTCGAGGCCTCCGAGGAGGCGGAGTGTCAATGCCACCCGCGCCTCGGTCGAGAGGATCGGATGGCAGGAGATGAAGATGAGGCGGAGAAGATCGTCGCCGATGTCGTCGTCGATCGCGGCTTCCAGGTCCGACACCGCGCTCTCCTGCCGGCTTTCGATCTCGCGGCCGACCTCCGGGGTCTTGCGCTCGACGAGCGACTTCTTGCGCAGGAGGTCGATCCCTCGATTTTTCGCTGTGGCCATGAGCCAGGCGCCCGGGTTGTCCGGGACGCCCGACTGCGGCCACCGCTCGAGCGCGGCGACGAGCGCGTCCTGTGCGAGATCCTCGGCGAGGCCGACGTCGCGCACGATTCGCGTGAGACCGGCGATCAGCCTCGGCGCCTCGATCCTCCAGACCGCGTCGATCGCGCGATGTGTGTCGGTAGCCGCCACGGCCACCGATCACACCATCGCCGCTCCGTCAGCGCAAGCCGAAGCCTTCCGCGAGGACCCCTACTTGCGCGCGCTCGCGCGCAAGTGAATCTCCGCGGCCTCACCGAGATCCTCAGGCCCGAACATCTGGCGGACTTCCGTCTCGCCCTCCCAGCCCGGCCAATGCTCCCGGTGGAGCTCCATGAAGCGCCGCGACCACTCGACCGCTTCGTCCTGCGACTTCAACTCGAACACGGCATACCCGCCGACCACTTCCTTGGTCTCGGTGAAGGGTCCGTCGATCACCTCGAGACGTCCCTGGCGAAGACGGACAGACTTGCCCGTCGCGGTGGGGGCGAGGCCCCCTGTCTCCAGCATCGCGCCCGCGCCGACCGCCTCCAGGCGAAGCTCCTCGATGGCATCGATGAGCCCCTGCGGCGGAAACCCGTATTTTTCAGCGGACTTAACAATCGTCATGAATCGCATCGGAAACACTCCTTTTCATTTTGTTTCGACTCACCGACTCGGAGGCGAGCCTGATTACTTCTTCGCGGCCGCCCGCGCTCGAATGCGCTCTTCCTGCGCCCGGAGCTCGGGAGTGAACTCGGCGCCGAAGTCCTCCGACTCGAATACTTGCCGGAGCTCGACCTCCGTCCCTCCGCCGAAAGGGGCGCGTTTCAACCACTCGATCGCCTCTTCCCTCGACTTCACTTGCCACAGCCAGAAGCCGGCGACCAGCTCCTTTGTCTCGGCGAAGGGCCCGTCGATCACCGTTGGCTTGCCTCCGGAGAACTTGACCCGCACGCCTTTCGAGCTCGGCTGCAGCCCCTCGCCCGCGAGCATGACGCCGGCTTTCGACAACTCCTCGTTGTACTTGCCCATCTCGGTCAGGATTTTCTTGTCCGGGAGAACCCCGGCCTCCGAGTCCTTGTTGGCCTTGACAATCACCATGAATCGCATCGTCGTATCTCCTTT
>Ga0070698_100000977_pt1 | contig 31421 bp, 30 predicted proteins | sample KBSK1502metaG_FD_65477 | JGI IMG/M metagenome (GOLD analysis project Ga0070698, IMG submission 65477) | Corn, switchgrass and miscanthus rhizosphere microbial communities from Kellogg Biological Station, Michigan, USA - KBS K1-50-2 metaG | ecosystem: Host-associated > Plants > Roots >...
CGTTTCCCGGTCAGCCCAGTGCACGTCCTCGATGGCCAAGAGCGCGGGAGCCTCCGATGACGACCACTCCACCATCAGCCGCAGCACGCCCTCGGCCAGGACCATCAGCCCGCCGTCAAAACCCCCGGCATGCTCGCCGGACCACTCAGGAACCAGCGACCCCAGGACCGGCCGGAATGCCGTAAGCCGCGACGATGGCGCCAGCCCGACCCGGGCGGCAGCGAGCAGGGCCTCCCGCAACGGGCGGAACGGCACGTCCCCGGCAGTCGGGCTGCACCGGCCAGCCAGGACAGTCCCGCCCGCGGCCCGGACCCAGTCCGCGAACTCCCTGACCAGGCGGCTCTTGCCGATCCCAGCTCGTCCGCGCACGACGAGCATCTGGCCGCCCGCCTGCCACGCCTGCTGAAGCTGGGCGAGCTCGCGGACGCGCCCGACCATGACCGGGCAGAGCGTGCTAGCCGCGTTCGAGGTCCGCGCCTCGTATCCCACAACCAGCCATGGTACGTAAACGCCGAATGTTGAGGTCAGCGTGCTGCTTCGACGGGGACCTGTCCCTATGGCCATTCCCCTGGGGCCGGTCGACCATCGGCGCGCTCTTCGTCCAGGGGATCTGAGCTACCCCCGTCGCTGGCCTTTTAGCCGGGTTGATCGTGGTTGTGCCCGTGGTCGTGGTGGTGCCGATGGTCTTCGGTGGCGGGTCCGCCCTCACGGGGCGGGTCGGCCGGCATTCAACACCCGGGCTGGCCGTGGTTGCCGCAGCAAGCCTGGTGGTAGCGCAGCTTGATGAACGTGTTGGACACAGCCATCCGCAACTTGGCAGCGAAGGAGGCGTCGTAGGTGGTCCAGTTGGAAACGGAAGCCGCTGGGCCTGGTCTTGGCCGGGGTTCCTTACCGGGCTCTGCCATAACGCAGACAGTACCGCGAATGCGGTCATCGCCCCACTCAGACTTGCCCGCGCTAGCTAGGCTCGTATGCCGGGGCGAACCACATCCTGTGCCCAAAGCTCACGCCCGCTGACCTCCATGACGACGTGAGCCACTCAGGCTCCCTGGCCATGCGCATAAGCAGCCGTGGCGTCAGCTTCCGCGACGTCCTTGTGGAAACGCCGGTTTATGTAGAGCCGTTCACCAAGGGATTCGCACTTGTACCACAACCCGTGGGCGGGGCCGATCGCTGTGCCGCGAGGAACTTCTCGCTCAACCGCGCCGACGGGCGTGATCCTGAAGCGGCCGCTGCGGCACACGAGGACCCGCTGATCGGTGACGACGATGACACGGTATGCGTTGGCGAAGATGATGATCCAGTAGGAGATGAGCGCGAAATACTGGCTGACGGTCTGCGCCGGTATCACCGCCTGCATGACCTCACCTGGCCGCAGAAGGTGGTCGGCGTTGGCCCTGATCTTGTCGCGTATAGCCATTGCCCCGCCTCCCAGATCGTTGACCGGGAACTCTACTCGCCAACGAGGAACTGCGTACGCACCTTTAGCGAGCCGCTCGTGCATATCCGCGTTCAGCCGTGCCGCAACGGTACCGGGTGTGAGGCGCCTGACAGTGGCCCTATCGCCGCGGGCGCCCGGCCGGCTCGAACTCGGCCTGCCCCGCGTCACCCGCGGGGTCGAGGTCAGCCGGGTCACCCCCGGCCCCGGCCCCGGTCCCGGCTCGCCGGGCGCCGAAGCCGAAGCCGAAGCCGAAGCCCAAGTCCCTTAGCCCGCTGGCCGCGATCGCCACGCCCAGCGCCGCGACGCCGGTGATCACGACGAGCGCGGGCCGGTAGGCGGCCAGCAGGGCGCCCGGCGCCATGAGCCTGTTGCCGCCGTGCGCGTCCACCACCGCGGTGACGACGGCCAGCACGATCGCGCCGCCGAGCTGGAAGGAGGTCTGCAGGATGCCGGAGGCCAGGCCCTGCTCCTCGTTGGGGACCCCGGCGGTCGCCTGCACGTTCAGCGCGGAGAAGCCGAGGCCGAACGCCGCGCCGATCAGCAGCACCGCGGGCAGGATCACCGCGGGGTAGTCGGGCTGCGGGCCGATCCGCAGGAACCAGGCGTAGCCGGCGACCAGGCAGCCGAGCGCCAGCAGCACCATGCGGGCAGGCCCGAACCGGTCCAGCAGCGGCCCCATCCGGGGCGAGGCGAACGCGACCAGGACGCCGGCGGGCAGGAACGCCAGCGCCGTGCCGAGCGCCGACCACTCGCTCGCGATCTGCAGGTACTGGGTGACCAGGAACTGGAACGACACGTACGACCCGAACAGGACGAGCGCGCCCACGTTGGCCCTGGTCAGCGACCCCGAGCGGAAGATGCCGAACGGCAGCAGCGGATCGCGGCTGCGCCGCTCGATGACGCCGAACGCCGCGAGCAGGACCGCCGCGCCCGCGAACGACCCGAGCGTCCGGGCCGACGCCCAGCCGGCCTGCGGCGCGTCGACCACCGCGGACACCAGCAGCAGCATGGCGGCGGTCACGGTGACCGCGCCGGGCACGTCGAAGCGCCGCCGCCGGCGGCCGGCGGCCGCCTCGCGCGGGATCAGCCGGACGGCGGCGGCCAGGACCAGCACCGCGACAGGCGCCGGCAGCAAAAGCGTCCACCGCCAGCTCAGCTGCGTGAGGAAGCCGGACAGCACGAGGCCGAGCGAGAAGCCGCTGGCGCCGAACGCCGAGTAGATGCTGACCGCGCGATTACGCTCCGGGCCCTCGGCGAACGTGGTCGTGATGATCGACAGGCCGGCCGGCGCGGTGAACGCCGCCGCCGCGCCCTTGACGAACCGCGCGGCGATCAGCAGGGCGGGGCTGCTCACCAGCCCGCCGCACAGCGAGGCGACGGCGAACACGGCCAGAGCGGCCAGGAACACGCGGCGGCGGCCGAGCAGGTCGGCGGCGCGCCCGCCGAGCAGCAGCAGGCCGCCGTAGCCGAGCACGTACCCGCTGACCACCCACTGCAGCGACGACGTGGTCAGGCCGAGGGAGGCGCGGATGGACGGCAGGGCGACCCCCACCATGGAGACGTCCAGCGCGTCGAGGAAGATCGCGCCGCAGACCACGACGAGGATCGCCCACAACCGCAGGCTCCAGCGCGGGGCGGCCGCGGCGGGGATGGCAGAAGAAGTCATGCCCCTGACCCTATGCATGCACCTGCATTAGATGCAAAGACATTAGTTTCTCTTGCATTTATCTCGACGGAGCGATACCCTGCGAGCGTGACCGCAGCACAGCCAGGCGTAGAGCCGTCGCTCTCCGGGGTCACCGTAGACGTCACCGCGGACGTGGCGGCCTGGCGCTCGCTCGCGGCCACGCACGCGATCGTCGCCTGCGCGCTCGACCGCGAGCTCGGCGAGCACCACGGTCTCGGCGTCAGCGACTTCGAGGTGCTGGAGCGGCTGGCCGAGAGCGCCGACCACAAGTTCCGCGTGCAGGAGCTGGCCGACGCCGTGCACCTGAGCCAGAGCGCGCTGTCCCGGCTCACCGGACGGCTCGAGCAGCACGGCCTCGTCGAGCGCTGCTTGTGCGACCTGGACCGGCGCGGGATCTACGTGACGATCACCGAGGAGGGCCGGCGCCGCCACGCCGAGGCGCGGCCCACCCACCGCCGCGTCCTGGCCGCCACCCTGTCCCGCTGACCCCAGCGCTCACCTGTCATTCTCCGTTCGGGTGTTGCCGCCGCGGCCGCCCCGGCTGGCCGTACTGTCGAGACAAGCACTGTCGAGACATGCCGGTAAAGACAAGCCCCGTAAGACAAGCACTGTCAAGAGGAACGGAGGCCAGATGCCCGCTCCGGTATCGGTCCCGGCCCGGCGCGACTGGACGGCGAGCTTCGCCCGCCGCGCGCGCACCCTGGGCGGCGGGGAGATCACCGCGATCCTGGCGCTGGCCGGCGCCAGCGACGTCATCACGTTCTCCGGCGGGTTCCCGGATCCGCAGACGTTCCCGGTGGACGTGCTGGCCGGGATCTCCGCCCGGCTGCTGGCCCAGGACGCGGCGGTGGCGCTGCAGTACTCGGCGACCGAGGGCCTGGCCAGCCTGCGCGACTGCCTGGCCGGCCGGCTGGACGCGGTCGAGGGCCTGCGCCCGGCCGGCGGCGAGCTGATGGTGACCAGCGGCGGGATCGACTGCATGGAACTGCTCGCCAAGAGCCTCATCGACCCGGGCGACGTGGTGGCCGTGGAAGCCCCGACCTACCTGGGGGCGATCATGGCGTTCCGCGGCTACGAGGCCGACGTGCGCGGGATCGCCATGGACGACGGCGGGCTCCGCGTCGACGCGCTCGAGGGCCTGCTCCGCGGCGGCCTGCGCCCCAAGGTGCTCTACACGATCCCCGAGCACCAGAATCCCACCGGCCTGTGCCTCGCCGCCGAGCGCAGGAAGCCGCTGGTGGACCTGGCCCGGCGGTACGGCTTCCTCATCGTGGAGGACGTGGCCTACCGCGAGCTCGGCTTCGGCGCCGCCCGCGCGCCGAGCCTGTGGGCGACGGCCCCGGACGTCGTCGTGCAGGCCGGCACGTTCTCGAAGACCTTCTTCCCTGGCGTCCGGCTCGGCTGGGCCGCCGGGCCGGCCGAGCTGATCACCCAGCTGTGCACCGCCAAGCAGAACTCCGACCAGTGCGCGGGCGCGCTCGGCCAGCGGATGCTCGAGGAGTACGCCCGCGGCGGGCACTTCGACCGGCAGCTCGTCGCGTCCCGGGAGCTGTACGAGCGCCGGGCCGGGCTGATCACCGCGGCGTTCGCCGAGCACATGCCGGAGGGAACCACCTGGACCACGCCGCGCGGCGGCTTCTTCACCTGGGTCACCCTGCCCGAGGGCGCCGACACCGTCGCGCTCACGCCGGCAGCGCGCGCCGCGAAGGTCGCCTACGTCCCCGGCCGCCCGTTCTACCCCGGCACCGACGGGGCGCGCCAGCTGCGGCTGGCCTACAGCCGGGTGGCCGACGAGCAGATCACCGAAGGCGTGCGCAGGCTGGCCGGCCTCATCCGCGCCACCCTGCCCGCCCGCGCCGCCCCGCCCGCCCGCGACGGCGACGGCGGCGACGGCAGCCCCAGCCGGCCGTCCGGCCCGGCGGACGAGGCGTAACCCGACGATGGACCTCGGCCTGCGCGGCCGCCGCGCGATCGTGACCGGCGGCTCGAAGGGACTGGGCAAGGCCATCGCGGCCGAGCTGCTCGCCGAGGGCGCGGACGTGGTCATCTGCTCCCGGCACGCCGCCGAGCTCGACGAGACCGCCGCCGAGCTGACCGCCTGGGACCGGCCGCCCGGCCCCGCCGAGCCGCTCGCGCCCGTCCGGCCCGGCCAGGTCACCGCGCTGCCGTGCGACGTGACCGACCCCGCCCAGGTGGAGTCGTTCACCGCCGCCGCGGCGGCCGCGCTGGGCGGGATCGACATCCTGGTCAACAACGCCGGGGCGGCCCGGCCCGGCCGGTTCGGCACGCTGACCGACGAGGACTGGCAGGGCGACATCGACGTCAAGCTGTTCTCCCAGATCCGCTGCACCCGGGCGGCGCTGCCGCACCTGCGGCGCAGCGCCGCGCCGCGCGTGATCAACATCAACGCCGTGTACGCCCGCTACCCCGACCCGGTGTTCCTGGCCTCGTCGGTGAACCGGGCGTCCTGCCTGAGCCTGGCGAAGGCGCTGTCGATCGAGCTGGGCCGCGAGGGAATCCTCGTCAACAGCGTCAACATCGGCTTCGTCGTGACCCCGCAGTGGGAGAACATCCGCCGCCTGCGCGCCCCGGACACGCCGGCCGGGGAGTTCTTCGGCCAGCTGGCAGCCAGCGAGGTGCCGCTGGGCCGGTTCGGCCGCCCCGACGAGGTCGCCGGCGTGGTGGCGTTCCTGGCCGGCGACCGGGCCGGCTACATCACCGGGGCCTCCATCGACGTGGCCGGCGGCATGGGCAAGTACCTGTGAGCGGCGCATAATCTGGTGCGCGTGAGGCACGGGGTGGGGGAGTATCGGTAACCATGTGCAGGCTGCTGGGCTACTGCTCGCGTGATCCGGCCTCGGTCACGGAGCTGATCGGGGAAGACGGGGTCGAAGCGTTCACCGCGCTGTCGCGGTGGCACGCCGACGGCTGGGGCATGGCCGCGCAGGACGGCGGCCGGCTGCAGGTGGCGAAGTCGCCGCACCGCGCCAGCGAGGACCCGGACTACCAGCGGCTGGCGAAGGAGCGGCTCGGCGACACCGGGCTGGTCCACCTGCGCTGGGCCACCCCCGGCCTGCCGGTGGACGAGCGGAACTCCCACCCGTTCACCCGCGACGGCTTCGCCCTGGCGCACAACGGCGCGATCCACCCGCAGGACAGGCTGCCGCGGCTGCTCCCGCCGGCCTGGGAGCGGCGGCTGACCGGCAGCACCGACAGCGAGCGCTACTTCCTGCGCATCCTGTCCGGGCTCGGTCGCCGCGGCGGCGACGTGCTGGCCGCGGTGGCCGGCACGGTGCGGCACATCACGGGCCAGTACACGCCGAGCAGCCTGAACGCGATCCTGCTGACCCCCGCCGCGCTGTACGCCATCGCCTGGCACGACCCGCGGCGCATCCCGCACGAGGCGATCAGGGCGCGCCACTCACCCGAGGACCCCGCCACCTACTTCGACCTCGCCTACCAGGTGACGCCCGAGGCGGTCGTCGTCGCTTCCACCGGCTGGCCGCAGGAAGGCTGGATGGTCATCCCGAACGGCTCCGCCCTGGAGATCACGCGCGGCCCGCTGGCCACCCGCGTGGTACCCCTGTAGGCCTTGTCGCTCCCGGGTGCGCCCGGTCACTTCTGGGCGCGCGGGGTGGGTCCCCCGCGCGGCGCGTGATCGGACTCGGCGGGCACGGGCACGGTGCCGCCGCCCGCGTGCGCCCCCGCATCGGCGTTCCCGTCCGGGGCTGGTCCGGCGGCAGCCGTTCGGGCGCCGATTGATGTCGCGCCCCGGCGCTGCGAGCGGACGAACCAGACGGTGCCCGCGAGCGTGAGCGCGATCGCGATGTACATGTTCAGCCGCAGCCCGAGGAAGTGCGCGGACGAGTCGATCCTGATCGTCTCCTCGAAGATCCGGTAGGCCGAGTAGCCGGCCACGTAGAGCGCGAACAGCCCCGGCGGCTTGATCTTGCGGTGGTGACCGAGCCAGACGAGCGCGGCGGCCAGCGCGAGGTCGAAGATGAGCTCGTACAGGAACGACGGCTGGAACGTGGCGTACTGCGTGTACCCGGGCGGCCGGTACTGCAGCGGGATCTCTAGCCCCCACGGCAGCCCGGTCGGCTTGCCGAACAGCTCCTTGTTGAAGTAGTTGCCGATCCGGCCGACCGCCTGCGCCACGAGCAGCGCGGGCGCGACGGCGTCCATGAACAGCGACACGCTCGCCCCCGCGCGGCGGACCCGCCAGGCGCCCACGACGGCGGCCAGCGCGATGCCCCCCCAGATGCCCAGGCCGCCGCTCCACACCGCGAACACGCCGTACCACTCGTGCGGGATGTCCATCGGCGTGGTGATGTCGAAGTAGATCCGCCCGCCGATGATGCCCGCGGGCACCGCCCAGATCGCGACGTCGCCCACCAGGTCGGGGTCCCCGCCGGCGGCTCGCCACCGGCGCCGCGTGATGATGATCGCCAGCGCGATGCCGACCAGGTACATCAGCGCGTAGTAGTGGATCTGCACCGCGCCGATGTGGAATCCGCTGACCGACGGGCTGGGAATGTGCATGCTTCGAGACTAGGCCATGTCTCGCAGATCTTCGGCGGCCCGGATCGGCGCCCAGACGACGAGATCCACGAGACACGGCCTGCCTCTGCCTGCTGCGATAATTGCCCCGTGCCGGGGACGGAACGGACGGAGCGCAGGAGGGCGCAGGCCGCCTCGTTCGGGGCGGTGGCCGCGACCTACGAGCGGGCCCGGCCGTCCTACCCGGCGCGGGCCATCGACTGGCTGCTGCCGCCGGGGGCCGGGCGCGTGCTCGACCTCGGCGCCGGCACCGGCAAGCTCACCCGCGCCCTGGTGGACCGCGGGCTCGACGTCGCGGCGGTCGAGCCCTCGGCGGGCATGCGGGACGAGCTGGCCCGGGTGCTGCCCGGGGTCAGGGTGCTGGACGGTACCGCCGAAGCCATCCCGCTGGCCGACCGGTCGGTCGACGCGGTGCTGGTCGCGCAAGCCTGGCACTGGGTGGACCCGGCGCTGGCTGTGCCCGAGGCGGCCCGCGTGCTCAAGCCCGGCGGGCGGCTCGGCCTGCTGTGGAACATCCGCGACGAGCGGGCCGGCTGGGTGGCCGAGCTCAGCGCGATCATCCACAACCCCGATCACTTCGACAACGGCAGCGAAGCCCCCGTGATCGGACCGCCGTTCGGGCCGGCCGAGCGGCTGGACGTCGAGTGGGCCCGGGTCATGACGCGGCGCGAGGTCATCGACCTCGTCGCGTCGCGCAGCTACATGATCATGATGGAGCCGGCCGCGCGGACGGAGGTACTCGCGCGTGTGCGCCACCTGCTCGACACGCACCCAGGCCTAGGGTCGGCGGAGATCACGCTGCCGTACGTGACCAGGTGCTCCCGCGCCCAGCTGGCCTGAGCCCCCCGGGCGCGGCGCGATCCGCCCGGCCGGGCGTCACGAGACGCGGCTGGTCGCGAACCGGGGGACGAGCCCGCGCCACACGTCGTCGTAGCCCGGCTGCCGGTTCGGCGCGTCCATCGCGGCGCGGGTCGGCACCACCGGCCACCGGGTCTCGAACATGAAGGCCAGCGTCTCGTCCACCTTCTGCGGCACCAGCTCGGCCGCGCTGGCGCGCTCGAACGTCTCGGCGTCGGGCCCGTGCGAGCTGAACGAGTTGTGCAGACTGGCACCGCCGGGCGAGAACCCCTCCGCCTTGGCGTCGTAGACGCCGCGGACCAGGCCCATGAACTCGCTCATGATGTTGCGGTGGAACCATGGCGGCCGGAACGTGTCCTCGCCGACCAGCCAGCGCGGCGGGAACACCACGAAGTCGGCGTTGGCCAGGCCGGGCGAGTCGGTGGGCGAGGTCAGCACCGTGAAGATCGACGGATCCGGGTGGTCGAAGCTGATCGTGCCGATGACCATGAAGGTGGCCAGGTCGTACTTGTACGGGACGTAACTGCCGTGCCAGCCGACCACGTCCAGGGGGGAGTGGTCGTAGTCCGCCGCCCACAGGTTGCCGCCGAACTTCTCGACCACCTGGACGGCGCGCGGCCCCTCCTCGAAGGAGGCGGCCGGCACGAGGAAGTCCCGCTCGTTCGCCAGCCCGTTCGCCCCGATCGGCCCGCGCTCGGGCAGCGTGAACAGCGCCCCGTAGTTCTCGCAGACGTACCCGCGCGCGGAGTCGTCCGGCAGTTCCACCTCGAACCTCATGCCCCGCGGGATGACCGCGAACTCCCCGGGCGTCACGTGCAGCGCGCCGAGCTCGGTGCGCAGCAGCAGCCCGCCGGCCTGCGGCACGATCAGCAGCTCGCCGTCCGCGTCGACGAAGTAGCGGCCGGCCATCGACGCGCTGGCCGCGTACCAGTGGATCCCGATCCCGTTGTGGCTGAGCGCGTCCCCGTTGCCGCCGACGGTGAACAGCCCGTCGATGAAGTCGGTGCCCGGCGGCGGCATGGCCGGCGGATCCCAGCGCAGCCGGTTGGGGTCCGGCTCGACGTCGCGGAACGGCGCGCTGCGCAGCAGCCCGTTGCCGATCCTCGCGAACGCGGGATGCCGGGCGGACGGCAGGATGCGGTAGACCCAGGTGCGCCGGTTCACGGCACGGGGCTGGGTGAACGCGGTCCCGCTGATCTGCTCGGCGTACAGCCCCAGCGGCGCGCGCTGCGGCGAGTTGCGGCCGGCCGGCACGGCGCCGGCCACCGCCTCGCTCACGTGCTCGTTGCCGAACCCCCGCAGGTACTCACGTTCAGCGGCCACACTCCAGCTCCTACCATGATCGTGGTGAGATGTGCGCGTTATGTTATAGCGTGCACATCTCACCATCTTGACGTCTGGTCAGCTGCTGGTGAAGCTCCGCGTGCAGGTGATGAGCATGCTCTTCAGCTGCAGGACGTGGTTTCCGGGCCGGAGACCGAGCTTGGCCGGGTCGATCATGTACGTGACGTACCCGGACGTGCTCGCGGTGAGCGTCGCGATCTGGATGTTGTCGATGGTGAGCACGACCGGGTGCCCGGGCAGGAAGCCCGTGCCGAGCGTGTAGGCCGAGTGTCCGGCCGGGATGACGCCGGGTGACAGCTGGATGCTGTGCTCCAGCCGCAACAGCAGGGCGGCGGCCTGGTGCCGGGCGGCGTGCTCCTGGCCGCTGGCCCGGGTGGCGGCGACGAGGCTGGGGACGAACGTGCTCGCGTTGACCGTGCCCCAGCCGCTGGCCACGTCGAATCCCTTCGCCGCGACGAACCCGGGGACCCCCGGCGCGGAGTCGTTCCCCTTGATCACGTCCGCGATGCCCTGGGCCGCGCCCGCCGGTCCCAGCACCCCGTACAGCGCCGGGTTGACCGGGCCGACGTTCGCGTGGTTCAGCTGGGTGGCCAGGGCGAGCACCCCGGCGAACAACGGCGCCGCCTCCGACGTGCCGTCCTGCGCGTCCATCGTGATGTCCGGCACCGAGCGCATCGGGCTGCCGGTGATGGCGGCGACGCCGTTCTGGTAGGCGGGGCGGGCGAAGACCGACGAGAACCCGGCTCCCTCGGAGAACGGCCCCGTGTGCCACACCGGGTCGGGCCCGGCCTTGGCCCCGGCCGCGGTGAGGTTCGGCACGCTGCCGCCGACGGCGGTCACCCAGGGCGAGTCGTCCCAGGCCGCCGTGTCCGGCGCGGCCGAGGTGTCCTGGCACTGGCCGTTGGCCACGGCGAGGTTCTGCACGACCCCGCAGTCGCCGGTGGCGACCATGACCGGGATGCCCGCGGCGGCCGCGGCCAGCTCGCCCGGGTTCTGCGCGGTGATCTCCTCCGCGCCGTGGCTGTAGGTGACCTCGCCGGTGCCGTCGCTGATCGAGATGGCGTTGGCCAGGTGGTTGGCGCTGATGTACTCCAGCGCCCGCATCATCTCCGGCGGCGCGACCTGGCTGGCGGCGTCGTCCTTGATCTCGCTGTCCGCCGGGGTCGCGGAGATCACGATCTTCGCGTACGGCGCTATCAGGTGCGCCGAGATGACGTCGAGCGTGAGCTCGCTCTTCCACGCCGCGCACGAGCCGTAGCTGCCCAGCTTGACCATTCCGGGCGGGCACTTGGGCGGCAGCGGCCCGGACGGGAAGATCGTCGTGATCTGCGGGTTGGGCAGCCCGAACGTCTTGTCGAAGCTGGCGACGACCCTGGTGATGCCCGGGAAGTCCCAGCCCTCGATCACGGCCACGGTCGTCCCGTACCCGTCGATGTCCTGTTTCCACAGGCTGCCGATCTGGTAGTCCAGGATGTCCTGCGGGCCCGGCGTGATGGTGCGGTACTTCGGGAAGTTCTTCTGCATCTTCTGCAGCACGGCGGTGAGCACCTTGATGCGGTGCTGACGTCCCGCGGCGGCGGCCGCGGCGGCGGCGCTGTATGGCCCGGCGGGCACGACCCCGGCGCCGGCGTTGTGCGGCCCGGCGGGCACCACCGCGGCGCCGGCCGGAACGACCGAGCTGGCCGGCCCGGCCAACGCGACCGCGAGCGCGCAGGCCAGCGGCACCATTCCTCTTCTCCCGCGCGTTCTCGTCACGGCCTCTCCCTCCCCGGCTCACGGAATCTGATGACGGCCACCCGCCCGGCGTGGTCAAATCCGCACTAGTGTCATGTATGTACCACAGCGGGGACAACCGGGTAAGCTCGGCCATCTGACCGTCACTGTCCGGCACGGACCGGCTACGACGGGCAGCGGACAGCGTCCGGCCGCAGACTAGGCACAAGCTCCGAGAGGGTCACGTGCTGACTGGGAAACAGGGCCGCAGGCCCACGTCACAGCCAGCAAGGACATCCACAGGACTTACGAATTTTTATCGTTTCGGTGGAAATAACGGGCCTGATCATGTTCGACTAGTCGCGGGACCGCGTCTTCCCACTGGCGCGGCCCTGAGGCGGGGACCCATGGACGCGTGGAGAGACGCCCCTCTCCTGCCTCGGGGGGAGGCGGCCGATTCGGGATCCGATCGTGGCTCCCGCACGCCTGCGGAGGGGCAGCACGGCGACGATGACGCGGCCGGCTCGGCGCGGACGGGCCGGCAGCCAACCCAGCCGGCCGCCCGGCAGGCCCGGCCGCGGCCGTTCACCGATGATCCCGACGATGCCAAGACCGCACCTCAGCCGGCGATCAGGATCCGGCCCTTCCACGAGGCCCGGCCTGTTCCGGAAGTCCGGCCGGCCGAGGCCCCGCCCGGCCCCGGGCCCGCCGGTTCCGGCGCGGGTCAGCTCGTGCCGGGGATGTCACCGGCGAGGGCGCCGCAGCGCCGGGCGCCTCGCCCGCGCGAGTCGCAGCCGTCGTGGTTCGCGATCCTCGCCACCACGGTCCGGCTCTGGCGGCAACGGCGGGCCAGTTCCAGCGCCGCCGCCCGGGCCAGCGCCGCCGCCCGGGCCAGCGCCGCCGCCCGGGCCAGCGCCGCCACCCGGGCCAGCACCGCTGAGCGGGCCAGCGCCGCCGCCCAGGCCGACGCTGCCACCCGGGCCGGCGCTGCCCCCGTCGGTACTGGCACCCTCGCCGGCACTGTTGCCCCCGCCGGCACTGCTGCTGCCCCCGCCGCCACTGGCGCTGCCCCCGCCGGCACTGCTGCTGCCCCCGCCGGCACTGGCGCCCCCGCCGGCACTGGCGCCCCGGCTGGCACTGGCGCCCCGGCCGGCACTGGCGCCCCGGCCGGCACCGCCGAGCGCACCAGCGGCGTCCCCTGGCGGCGGATCCGGGGGGCGATCCTGGTACTCGTGGTCCTCGCGGCGGCGGGAATCGGGATCGTGCTGTCCCCCAGCGGTCCGAGCGGCCAGAAGTCGGCCGGCGGGGGCAACCCCGTCCTCACCGCGCAGGACGCCCGCGGCCAGGCGGCGGCGTGGATCGCGCAGCAGGCGGGCCGGAACGCGATCGTCTCCTGCGACCCGGTCATGTGCTCGGCGCTGCTCGCCCACGGCTTCCCGGCGGCCAACCTCGACAGCCTGGGGCCGAACGCGCCCGACCCGCTCGGTTCCGACCTGGTCGTCGCGACCGCCGTGCTGCGCAGCCAGTTCGGCTCGCGGCTCACGTCGGTGTACGCGCCCGTCCGCCTGGCCGCGTTCGGCGCCGGCGGCGCCGAGGTCGACGTCCGCGTGGTCGCCCCGGACGGCGCCCCGGTGTACGTGAGGGGCCTGCGCGCGGACCTGTCCGCGCGGCAGTCGGTCGGCGCGCATCTGCTGCGCAACTCGAAGATCGCGGTCAGCGCGTCGGCCCGGCAGCAGCTCGCCAGCGGGATGGTGGACGCGCGCCTGCTCGTGACGCTCGCGACCATGGCCGACGACGTGCACCCGCTGCAGATCGCGTCGTTCGGCGGCGCCTCGCGCGGCGCCGACCCCGGCGTCCCGCTGCGCACTGCCGTCCTGTCGGTCGCGGCGAGCACCCAGGGCGCGCGCGCCGCTGAGCTGAGCTCGCTGCGCGGCTTCCTGCTGGGGCAGCAGCCGCCGTACCTGCCGGCCAGCGCCCAGATCGTCCGGGTCGCGGGGCAGAGCGTGCTCCGCGTCCAGTTCGCAGCGCCCAGCCCGCTCGGGCTGCTGAGCGTGAGTTCATCCCCCGTCACTATTCCTTCCAACCCCTGACGAAGGGCCGCCGTATGTGCCAGGCGGCCTGGAAATGAGGAACGATGTCCCACCAGGCACCCGTGCGCCGGATCGTCCGGCTGCTCGCCGCGTGCGCGCTCGTCGCCGCGTGGCTCGGCACGGCCGCCCCCGCGGCGATGGCCTCGCCCGCCACGGCAACGCGCCAGACAACCGGCTACCTCCGCCTCGCCCACCTGTCGCCCAACGCCCCCGCGGTGGACGTCTACCTGTACTCGGTCGGCAACTCCAACGCCATGATCGTCGTCCATCACGTGACGTACGGGACCGTGTCGGCCTACCAGGCCGTCCCCGTGGGCGACTACACCGTCGCCATGCGCGGCGCCGGGAAGCCCTCGACGTCGCCGCCGGTGCTGTCCACCACCGTCCGGATCCAGGCAGGTCACGCGTACACGGTGGCCGGCATGGGCCCGGCCGCCGGGCTGCGGCTGCAAGTGCTCGACGATGCCCTGACGACCCCGCCGGGACGGGCCCTCGTCCGGGTCATCCAGGCCTCGCTCAAGGAGCACAAGGTCACGGTCACGGCCGGCGGCCAGACGCTGACGAAGAATCTCGCCTTCGGCAGCGCGACCTCCTACGTGTCGGTCCCGGCCGGCACGTGGAACGTCCACGTCACCGGCGGGACGATGAGCGCGTCGAAGAGCGTCAGCCTGCCGGCCAACACCACGCACACGATCGTCGTGCTCGACGACCCCGGCCGCCTGGCCATCGATCCGCTGACCGACGCCGCGGGCAGCAACCTGATGCCCGCGGGCGCCCCCGGCACCGGGCTCGGCGGGATGGCGCCGCGGCCGGCTTCCTCGCCGCTGCCGTGGGTCGCGGTCATGGCGCTGGGCGCGCTCGTCGTCGCCGCCGGGCTGCTGGGGCTGCGCCGACGCGGCCGCGCGTGGCCAGCCAGCGGCCCGCACGCGCGCTGACGTGAGCCTGACCAGCCGCGGGCGGCGGCGCGCCGCCCCGCGGCTGGCCCCGGCGCAAGACGAGACCCCGGCGCAAGACGAGACCCCCCCACCCAGGGACACCAGCCAGGCGGCGCCGCCAGGGCGCCGCTGGGCGCGCCCCGGCCCGCTCGCCCTGGCCGGCCGGCCCGCCGTGGTCGCGGTGGGCATCGGCCTGCTCCTGGCCGGGTCCGGCGCGGTCGGCCTGCTGATCACGCGGCACACCGGGCACGTCCCGCCACACGTCGCGCGCGTCAAGCCGGTGCTGCCGCCGGTCGGGCCGCAGCAGCAGACGCCGGCCCCGGAAGTGGCTGAGCGGGTCCCGCCGCCCGTCTCGCTGACGATCCCGGTGATCGGCGTGCGCACCCGGCTCATCCGTCTCCGCCTCACCCGGTCCGGCGTGCTCCAGGTCCCCGGGAGTCCGGCGGTGGCCGGCTGGTACACCGGGAGCCCGCCCCCCGGGGCCGTCGGCTCCTCGGTGATCGCGGGGCACGTGGACTCCTACCTCGGCCCGGGGGTGTTCTACCGGCTGCGGCTGCTGCACCGGGGCGAGCGGATCTACGTGCGCGAGGCGGGCGGCCGGGTCGCGCTGTTCCTGGTCAGCTCCGTGCGCCTGTACAAGCAGACCCGGTTCCCAAGGGCCTCGGTGTACGGCCCGACGCCGACCCCGACGCTCCGCCTGATCACCTGCGGCGGCACGTTCGACTACCAGACGCGCGGTTACCTCAGCAACGTCGTCGTCTACGCCACGCTGGCCTCCTGAGCCCGGGCCCTCGGCACCGGCTGCTCGCCCATGATCCGACAACGTGAAGCCCTGGTATCACCCTGGCATATCCAATGTTTCGCACTGACGAGCGAACACCAGTTTGTCTCACATACTGAGACGCTTCGGGGCACCTGAGACTAAGGTGGTGCGTGTGAGCGACGCGCGTCGGGCGCGTGGGGCCACGCCAAGCACGTGGGACTGCCGTGGCCCACGTGACGGAACACAACGCGACCGCCGCCGCGACCGCCACCCCGGCACGGCCCGGGCCGCGCCGCCTTGCCCAGGCGGCAGCGGCGCACGCGGCCGCGTCTCGTAGCATGGCGCGGTGTCGAGGCGGCGGATCAACATCGCGGTGGCGGCGGTCCTGGCCGTCATCGCGGTCGCGCTCGCGGTGACGCGCCTGGCCGCGCCGAAGGCGGGGCTGCCTGCGGTCGGCTCGGTCCTGCCCACGGCGCAGCGCCCGGCCGCGCCGGGCATCTCGGGCACCACGCTGACCGGCGCGCACCTGAACGTCGCCAGCTTCCGCGGCGCCCCCGTGGTGCTCAACTTCTGGGGATCCTGGTGCGGCCCCTGCCAGGCGGAGGCGCCGGTGCTCGCCCGGGTCGCCATCGACACCCGCCGCCTGGGCGTGCACGTCGTCGGGATCGACGTCCGCGACAACCCGTCTGCCGGGCTGGCGTTCGAGCGCGCGCACAACATCCAGTTCCCCAGCATCAGCGACCCGGGCAGCCTGATCGCCGCCGCCTTCGGCCCGCTGTCGCCGGCCGCGACGCCGTCCACGTACATCCTCGACGCCCGCGGCCGGATCGCCTGGGCGTACTTCGGCCGCACCGCGTACAACCAGCTAGAACTCGCCGTCCTCCGCATCGTCCAGCGGTGAGCCGCGCGTCACAAAATACTTACCGCCCACCGTTACGGCCGGCGTACGGTCGTGGGCAGTGCACGATCACGAGGATCCCTGGAGGCTGACCCGATGGCCACACCGGCGGCGGCGGTACCGCGGCTGACGTCGCTGTCCCCGGGCGCGGGCTGCGCCTGCAAGCTGCCGCTGGCCAAGCTCGAGACCGTGTTCGCGTCCCTGGGCGGCCTGGCGCCCGCCGCCGGCGACCTCGCGCCCGCCGCCGGCGACTTGCTCGTCGGCGCGCTCGAAGGAGACGACGCCGCGGTCCTGCGGCTGGACCCCGGGCGCGCGCTGGTGCTGACCACGGACTTCTTCACGCCGATCGTCGATGATCCGCGCGACTGGGGCGCGATCGCGGCGGCGAACGCGATGTCCGACGTCTACGCCATGGGCGGGCGCCCGCTGTTCGCGGTGAACCTGGCCGCCTGGCCGGGTGACGGGCTGCCGCTGGAGATGCTCGCCGCGGTGCTGCGCGGCGGCGCCGAGATAGCGGCGGCGGCCGGCTGCCTGGTGGCCGGCGGGCACACGATCGACGACCCGGTGCCGAAGTACGGCATGGCGGTCGTCGGCCTGGCCGACCCGGACCGGCTGATGACGATCGACCGGGCGGCGCCCGGTGACCGGCTGATCCTCACCAAGCCGCTGGGCACCGGCGTGATCGCGACCGCGCTCAAGCGCGCCACCGCGCCCCCCGGGGTGCTGCGGGCGGCGGTGGACTCGATGACGCGGCTCAACTCCGGCGCCAGCGAGGCCGCGCTCGCGGCCGGCGTGGTGGCCGCGACCGACGTCACCGGGTTCGGACTGCTCGGCCACCTGCACCGGATGCTGGCGGCCAGCGGGGTGGCCGCCGAGCTCGACGCGGGCCAGGTGCCGCTGCTGCCGGGGGCCGCCGAGCTCGCCGCCGACGGCTACGTCTCCGGCGGCACGCGGGCCAACATCGCCCGGATGACCGATGAGGTCACGGTCAACGGCGACGTGCCGCCCGAGGTCATCGTGCTGCTGCACGACGCGCAGACCTCGGGCGGGCTGCTGCTGTCGGTGAGTCCGGCCGCGACCGGTCGGCTGCTGGACGACTTGGCTACGCGGGGAATGACCCCTGCCGTGATCGGCCAGGTCGTGCCCGGCGCGCCCGGCCGGATCGCGGTGCGCGCGGCCTCGGCCGCCTGGTGACGGCCGGCTACCTCGAGCCGGTCGGCCCGCGGGTCGCGCTGCAACGAGGGCTACTCGCCCGATTACCTGTTCATCGACGGCGCCTGGCGCGGCCACGAGCGCTGGGCGATCACCCGCGACATGACCGGCTAACGGCCATACCTAACGGCTTCGCCCAACGCCCGTGCGAGGCGGCCTGCGACAGGCCCGAGGGAAGGCCGCCTCACTGCCACACGTTCGCTCGCCATGAGCACGCAGGGGACACCCCGGAGCGGCCTAACGGCCGCCCGCGCCCCCCGGGGACAGCCCGAGGAAGGCGGCGAGCTCGGCCGCCGGCTCGCCGCCGGCGTCCTCGGCGATCTCCAGCGCGGTCGGCACGTCCAGATCCCGCGCCAGGGCCGCCTGGATCGCGGCGCGCACCGCGTCGGCCGAGCCGGGCGCGCCGCGGGCCGGCCGGCCCGCCGCCGCGGCGAGCCGCTCCACCCTTGCCGCCGCCTGCTCCAGGCCGCGCAGGTCGTAGTCCCAGTCCGCGGCCCACTGCCGGTCCAGGATGAGCATCCGCACCGCCACCGCGGGGTAGCTGGCCAGCAGGTCCTTGACCAGCACCAGGTTGCCCGTCGACTTGGCCATCTTCGCGCCGTCCACCCTGACCACCGCGGACTGCAGCTCGGCGCGGGCGAACGGCGCCACGCCGGTGAGCTCTTCCGCGAGCGCGGCCTGGTAGGCGTGGTGTGGGAAGCGCAGGTCGGCGCCGCCGGCCTGCACATCCACGGCGGGCCCGAAAGCGTCCAGCGCCATCGCCGTGCACTCCGCGTGCCAGCCGGGGCGGCCCAGGCCCCACGGGCTGTCCCAGGCAGGCTCGCCGTCGTGCGAGGACTGCCACACCGGCACGTCGAACGGGTCGTCCCTGGCCGGGTCGCCGGGGCGGTCGCCGTACTCCTCCGACAGCCGCAGCGCGGCCTGACGGTCCAGGCCGGCCCGGGCCGGCATGTCCGCGCCGCGGAAGTAGACCTGCCCGTCCCGTTCGTAGGCGGCGCCGCGCCGCAGCAGGCCGGCCGCCAGCTGGATGACGTGGCCGATGTGCATGTGGGCGCGCGGCTCCAGGGCCGGCCGCCGCACCCCGAGCGCCGCCATGTCACCGTCGAAGTAGAACTGCTGGATGGCGGCGAACTCGTCGTACGGCTCCCCGGCCCGGCTGGCCGCGGCGGTGAGCACGTCGTCCACGTTGGTGACGTTGCGGCAGACGGTCACCTCCACCCCGGTGCCGCCCAGCACCCGGGCCAGCACGTCGATCCAGACGTAGGTGGCCGCGTGACCGAGATGCGTGACGTCGTAGGGGGTGATGCCGCACGCGTACACGCGGGCGCGCCCCACGAGCTGCAGCGGAGCGCCGCCCAGCGTCACGCCGGGCGGCAGGAGCGCTGCCTGCCGCTGTTCCACTGTGGTCTCCCGTGATCTCCTGCCGGCGGCCCCAGCCTACGCCGGCCGCCGCCGCGGGCGGCTACCGTAGGCAAGGTGCGCGTAGCGACGTGGAACGTGAACTCGGTCAAGCAGCGGGTGCCCCGGCTGCTGCCCTGGCTGGACCAGCGGCAGCCGGACGTGCTCTGCCTGCAGGAGACCAAGCTCACCGACGACGCCTTCACCGCCCTGCTCGGCGACGAGCTGGCAAGCCGCGGCTACGCGGCCGCGCTGCACGGCGAGGCGCAGTGGAACGGCGTGGCGATCCTGTCCCGGGTGGGGCTGGACGACATCGTCCGCGGCCTGCCCGGCGGCCCCGGGTTCCCGGGCCAGGAGGCGCGCGCGGTGTCCGCGGTCTGCGCCGGGATCCGGGTGCACTCGATCTACGTCCCGAACGGCCGCGTGCCAGACTCCGACCACTACCGCTACAAGCTCGCCTGGCTGGCCGCGCTGCGCGACGTGGTCGCGGCCGGCCTCGCGGCCGACCCGGCGGCCGCGATGGTGTGCGGCGACATGAACATCGCCCCGACCGACGCGGACGTGTTCGACCCGGACGCCTACATCGGCCAGACCCACGTCACGCCGCCGGAGCGGGCGGCGCTGGCCGAGCTGGAGGCGGCCGGGCTGCACGACGTCGTGCGTGACCGCTGGCCGGACGAGCGGGTGTTCACCTACTGGGACTACCGCGCCGGCATGTTCCACCGCGATCTCGGCATGCGGATCGACCTGGTGCTGGCCAGCGCCCCGGTGGAGGAGCGGGTGCGGGCCGCGTGGGTGGACCGGCAGGCCCGCAAGGGCACCGCGCCCAGCGATCACGCCCCGGTGATCGTCGACCTGGACAAAGCCCCGGACGGCGACATCGGCCCGGTCGTGCCGCCGCCGTCCGCCGCGCGCGTCAAGCCCGGCTCAGTCCGCCTGCCCCAGTCCCGCTGACGCCGCCCCGGCCCCGGCTGTCCCAGTCCCGCCGACGCCGACCCCCGGCCCGGGCTGCCCCAGTCCCGCTGACGCCGCCCCGGCCCGGCAGCCCCAGTCCCGCCGACGCCGACCCCGGCCCGGGCGCCTCACAGCGTCGGCGGCAGCCCGAACGCCGCGAACAGCGCCGGGCCGAACGTCGTGATCTCCGCGATCTCGCCGCCGGAGACGCGCAGCACGTCGAATTTGAACGCGCGGAACTCCGTGTCGCCCGGCCGTCGCAGGTAGCTCGCGGCCGTGGGCATCCGGTTGGCCCGCGTGGGCACCAGCCGCCAGTCGCCCTCCCGGTCCGGCCCGAACGCCCGCTCCATCAGCGGCGCGATCGCCGCACGCCCCTCGAACAGGTACGGGTACGGCGGCATCGTGATCCTGATGTCGGCCGCCGCGATCGCGAGCGCCGCCGCCGCGTCGCACCGCTCGTGCGCGTCGATGAACTTCGCCAACAGAGCCTGCTCGCCGGCGCTCGGCTGCCCGGCCGGCCAGTCCGAACGCCGGGCCGGCAGGTGCCCGGCCATGCTGGACCGGGCGCGCTGCACCGCGCTATTCGCTGCGGCGACGCTCGTCTCCAGCGCCGACGCGGTCTCGCTCGCCGACCAGCCCAGCACGTCGCGCGCGATCAGCGCGGCCCGCTGCCGCGGCGGCAGCACCTGCAGCGCGGCGAGGAATACCAGCTCGATCGTCTCCCGGGTCACGGCGACCTCGTCCGGCTCGGCGCCGGCCGGCGCCGCCTCGTCGAGCAGCCGGTCCGGGTACGGCTGCAGCCACGGCACTTCGGCGAACGAGCTCATCGTCGTCAGCCGCCGCGAGCTGCGCCGGAGCATGTCCAGGCAGACGTTCGTCGCGATCCGGTACAGCCAGGCGCGGAACGCCGGCCCGTCGAAGCCCTCCCGGCCGCGCCACGCGCGCAGGAACGTCTCCTGGACCGCGTCCTCCGCGTCGTCGAACGAGGCGAGCATCCGGTAGCAGTGCACGTGCAGCTCCCGCCGATGCCGCTCGGTGAGCGCCGCGAAGCCGGACTCGTCCCCCGCGACCCCGGCGGCCGCACCCGCCGCGGCGGTCCCGCCGCCGGGCTCCGCCACCTGGCCGTCGGCCGGCGCGTCGCCGCGGGTCACGCCCCGTCCCGGTTGACTTCCTGCAGCACCCACACGTTCCCGTCGGGGTCGGCGAAATCGGCGAACGACTCGTAGTTGCCGCGCTGCGGGTGCGGCCCGTCCACCCACTGGCCCGACTCCAGGTGGCGCACCGCGCTGACGCCGACCCCGCGCCCGGCGAGCTCCTCCCTGGCGGCGACGATGTCGGACACCACCAGGTGCAGCCCCTGGGTCGTGCCGGGCGGCGCCGAGGTGATGCCGACGCCGAAGCCGATCGAGCACGCCGAGCCGGGCGGCGTCACCTGGATGACGCGCATCTGGTCGTTGATCCGCGTGTCGACCTCCAGCTCGAAGCCCGCCTTGTCCACATAGAAGTCCCTGGCGCGGTCGGGGTCCGTAACCGGGATGAGAACCAGTTCCAGCCGGTAGTCCATGATCTGCCTCCTCGGCGATTGGTCATCCTACGGAGGTAGAACGACGCCCGCCGCCAGAACTCATCGCTAAACCGATGAGTTACAGCGGACCGCGCCTCCCTCCTTCCCGAACGGCCGCCGCCATCCCACCCGGCCAGCCGAGCCGGTCCGGTTCTCAGCCAGCCTGCAGCCAATCGCGAGCGCACCGCCAGCTACCGGCCGGTACATTTGGCGCATGGAAGAGAACCGGGCACGGCGGGTGGCCGACGCGCTGCGGGACCGCGGGATCGACGCGCACCTGGATAACGGAGGTTCTGGCGTCCATGCCTACGCGGTGCGCGTGTCGATAGGGGACGGGCGCCAGGCGATCTGGGGCAGGGAAGGGACGACAAGCCTCGAGGCGGAGGTGCTGCTGGACGGCGATCTGGTCGGCTACATGCCCGAGATCCCCGGCTCGGAGTCCTTCGACGAGGCGCAGGTCGTGGACGCGATCGCGCGGGCCGACTACGACGAGCCGGTCGGCACTGAGCGCCCCACCGCCCCTCCGCCCGCCCCCGCGCTGCGCCGCGAGGGCGGCTTGTTCCGCCGTTTCCTGGGCGGCTTCCGCTACGATTCCGAAGCCTCCGACGGCTCCTAAGGTGCCAGCCGGGCGTCGGCGCGGTCTTCCTGCCAGCGCCGGCCGACGGAACCCGCCGTGAGCTCGCGCCCGTGCCCTGCCTCAACGCGAAGACATGAGCACGGCGATCACATGCTCAGCTCTTCCCCTTGAGTCGGCGCACCCCGTTCAGGGTGTTCCGCAACGTCGCTGGTCTCACATACTGAGACGTTTCAGATCGTCCGGGACGCCGGGCGATGCCTCCCCGTGAACGTGAACCCTCGGTATCGCCAGGGCAATGCCAGCTCTTCACATCGTCGGGAGATCCCGTGATCTTGTCTCACATATTGAGATACCCCGACCGCCCAGGACGATCCGAGACGAGCTCGCGGCGGGTGGGGTTGGTGGTGTGCAAGTGGCAACTTGGCCGCGAGTCTCTGACTCGTCAGCTCACGACCGCGCCTCCGATCGCGCCGCCGCCCCCGTAGATCATTGCCACCTTTCCCTCGAGCAGCACCTTTCCTCCCCGCTACACTCTGGCGGGATGTCACCACCATCGGCGCCGGGAGATCAGCCCGGCCAGGTCGTCGAGATCTTCACCGACGGGGCCTGCCTGAGCAACCCCGGCGGCCCGGGCGGCTGGGGCGCGATCCTGCGGTCCGGCCGGGACGAGAGGGAAATCTACGGCGGCGACCCGGCCACCACCAACAACCGGATGGAGCTGATGGCCGCCATCCAGGGGCTGGAGCGGCTGACCCGGCCGTCCGCCGTGCACCTCTATACCGACAGCCAGTACCTGCGCCGGGGCATCACCGAGTGGCTGCCCGGCTGGAAGCGCAACGGCTGGATGACCCGGGAGAAGAAGCCGGTCAAGAACGTCGACCTATGGACCCGGCTCGACGAGGCCGCCCGCAGGCACGACGTGCACTGGTTCTGGGTCAAGGGCCACGCCGGCCACCCGGAGAACGAGCGCGCCGACCAACTCGCCTGCCGCGGCGCCGAAGAGGCCGCGACTGAGATCAGGGGGCCACGGACGGTGGCGGAGAGCCACTAAGCAGGCGGGTTGACAGAGGGGCGAGCGCCAAGCTCGCTGTACCGCGTGACGATCGCGAGGTTCAGCTCAGCCTCGATATTGTCAAGCTGCAGCTGGACTCTCTTGAGCTTGAGCCCGATATCGCCGGCGACCTCGCGGCCGAGATATCGGACCCCCAGCGTCCCGCCAATAATCACGCCCAACAGGGCACCCACAAAAAAAATCAACACGTCCTACACCGCCCTAAAGCTACCGAGGCTGGCTTCTGTCCTTAGCTGCGGAGAGTCCGTACCGTCCGCTAACTTAGCCTCAGAATCCTTGGTACTAACCAACATGATTCAGTGTCAAGCCAAAAAAGAAAAAATGGAATGAGCATAACCAGATAGATGAATCCAGATATTAGAATGACTCTAACGACAAGCGTTCCCGGCAGCCTGGACCGGTCGCGGGCATGTCCCCGCCCGATAGATTACCCGCTGCTCTCGTCGACTGCCTTGATTAGCATGTCGCTAATCGGAACCCTTCCGACATTGATTACAAAGCGATTTCTGTCCGCCGGATAGACGGTGATCGTGAGCCGGACACGCACGCCGTTCTGGTCGAATGCAACACGGTAGATCTCGACCACCTGAATGCGGCCATCCGCGGGGAGATTGAAGTAGTCGGTCTCGTTTTTGTCCGGAATACGCACTTGGATAGCGTCTCTATATCCCGCCTGCTGGATCCCTCGTTCCCGTAGATAAGCCACCGTGCCCTCGTCGATGGAGTCCGCATCGAGGAGCCGGGGAGCACGTCTGGCCAGCGACTTGGGGTAGAACGAGGTCTGCAGGGACCATGGCCGGCCGTCGATGTACCGCTGTTCGCCTCGGCTGATGACCTCCGTGCCCACGAGGATTCGCAGTGAGTGCGCGATATCGGCGTTTGCCTTCTGGATCCGGACGTCAGGCTCGCTTGTGGTCGCTGACCTGCCGCTCGCTGCTACTTCCGCGGTGTACACGAGACCCTCGCCACCACCTGCTCCGGTCTCCGGGTCGGTGGTGAGAGTGGTGACGATCGGGTTTACGTGCTCGGTGACGAACGTCCCCTTGCCGTGCAAGGTGCGCACCACGCCGAGGGTCGCGAGTTCCTTGATCGCTCCGCGCACGGTGTTCCGGGATGCATGGTATTCCGCCATCAGCTCATCCTCAGTGGGAAGCCGCGCAGTTTGCCCAAGCTCCCCCGAGTCGATCTTGCGTCGCAAATCGTCAGCGATCTGCCTGTATAGTGGCGCGGTCATGATCGACTCATTCCTTGCGGACATCCTCGCCTTATACAAGGATTATCAGGCTCATTATCTCGCCGACCGCGACCGTGAGGTCTCGGCGGATGCCCGGGATCTCACGTGGTGCTCGAGGTAGAGCGCCTGCTGCGCCGGCTGCGCCGATCTTCGACTCTTGATAACAGAACCCGCCCGAGAGTCCCGGAGTTGGCAGCTATCGGGAGCAGGGACACGAGTAGCAGTAAGGAGCCGCCGATGACCGGTCCGGAACACTACAAGCTGGCTGAACGTCTGCTCAGCCAAGCGGCGCGAGATCCACGAGAGTCGGCCCAGATACCGGTCGTTCCGCCGCCGGTCAACAGGCCTCTTGGGCCTCAGCAGCGCGACCGTATGATCGCCCAGGCTCAAGTCCACGCCACTCTCGCCCTGGCCGCCGCCACCGCTCTTGGCGACAGCGATCAGTGGAACGCAGCAGCGGGGTAACCCAGCTGCTCTGCTGCCCAGCGTCTTCTGGGGCCCAATCGCGGCGACTGACTTATCGGCTCCGGACCTCACGCTGCGGCCGTCATGATGCCAGCTGACGTGGAGAGTTGGCGGGGGGTCGGGCACCTAGCTCTGTGTACCGCGTGACGATGGCAAGGTTCAGCTCGGCCTCGATGTTGTCAAGCTGAAGCTGGACCCTCTTGAGCTGGATCCCGATATCGCCGGCGATCTCCCGGCGGAGATAGCGGACCCCCAGTGTCCCGCCAATGATCATGCCCAGGAGGGCGCCAACAAGAAAGATCAACACTTGTCACACCGCCCTGCGGCTGCGAGCCTGGCAGCAATGGTGCCCACCGCGGCGAAGAATGGCCTGCTGATGCTGGTGGTCATCGTCGTCTCCTTCTGGCCTTGTGGGCCGTTCTACAGGCGGGAGTTCCCGCGGGTAAGAACTGGCTGGCCGGTCACCTCAGGGGTGCGGGTGTACAGGCCGGTGAGTACCCGGGCGGCGCGGGCGAGCCGGTCCGGGGCCGTGGTGGTAATGCTGGATGCGGCTTCCTCACGGTGGACGCCCAGGGAGACCACCCAGATGGCGCCGATCACGGCGCCGACGGCGACGAGTGCTACTGCTACTACAGCGACTAGATAGACGATCACGATGTCCCGCCTCTGACCTGGTGGTTTAGGTTGAGCCGAAAACATCGGCTCAGATTGCCCGGAGCACTGGTCCCAAGGTGTACGATCATGACGATCACACCACCGAGACCTAGGACACCAGACATTGGTATGGGACCAACGGTCACAATGTGAGTACCCAGGTCTCTCGATGGGCTAAACCTACTCAGACCTGACTTATGATGAGTGGTCTGATTGGGTCTTGCTAACTGGGAGGTCGACATGGCCCTGTACGAGTTGATCGCCGATGACCTACGCGCCAAGATCAAATCTGGAGAGCTGGCCGCAGGCAGCCAGTTGCCGCCTGAACCCAAGCTCCAGGAGGAGTACAGCGAGCGCCCCGAGTTCAGCAGCAGCAAGGTCTCCCGCAACACCGTGCGCGACGCGATCAGCATCCTGGTCCTCGAGGGGCTGGTCGAGAAGCGGGCCGGCCAGGGCACGTTCGTCGTGGAGAAGATCGACCCGTTCGTCACCACGCTCACCAGCGACCCGGTAGGCGGCGAAAGCGCGGTCTACCAGTCAGAGGTCACCCGGCGCGGGCGCACGCCCTACGAGACGGAGCCGCGCGTCGAGATCCAGTTCTCGTCCGCAGCGCCCGAACTGCAACTCGGCGATGACCAGCAGGTTGTCAGCCGCCACCAGCGGCGTTACATCGACCGCAAGCCCTACTCGCTGCAGACCTCCTTCTACCCGCGGCGCTATGTCTACGACGGCGCGGAGCGCCTGGACGACGCAGGCGAGATCGCGGAGGGTGCGGTCGCTTACATCGAGAAGACGCTCGGCATCAAGCAGGTCGGCTGGCGCGAACACCTGAGCGTTCGAGTCGCCAACAGCGAGGAGAGCGCCTTCTTCGACCTCACCGCCAAGCCCGGCGCCCAGGTCATCGAGGCCCGCCGGACGGCCTTCAACGCCCAAAAGGCGCCGATCCGGCTGACCGTCACCGTCTACGCCGCCGACCGGAACCAGTTCGCCTACCAGGCGGGAGACGTACCCGAAGAGACGCCCGGGCCGGCCTCCGGGTCCTCGGGCCAGTAGCATGCGCGGTCCAGGCGGCGCTGGCCATCCGTCATGGCGTGGTGGTTAACGCATAAACGAGGCCCGGCCCGAATCCCCCGCGCCTACCGGGACTCGCATCCGGCCGTTCCTCTGCGCCCGTTCTTCCGCCGCTGCTATACCTCGGCTGGGAGATGTTGGGCGGCATCTCTGACGGAGTCTGACCTCAATGATGATCTACACCAGGCGCGGGGCACCAGCCGAGCCCGACGGCCAGCGCGTGGGCGCAGCGACACTTGGCACGACGCACGACCGCGGGTGGGACGAGTCCGTTCTCGATACCAGACAGCAGCAGTTGCTGCTCCCGGAGGAAACGAGACTACGGCTGACAGAGCATGCGCGCCGGTTGCAGCAGCCGCTTTGGGAAGGACTGAGGCGCGAGCGGGAAGAGAGCCACCGGTCGTGGTCATGGCAGGTACTCGCCCATCCGGGCTTCCGCCTGTACTTCACCGGGAGTGTGCTGTCGAACTCGGGCACGTGGCTGCAGAACACCGGCCAGGCTCTGCTCGCTTACCACTTGACGCATTCGGTCCTGGCGATAGGGGTAGTCGTCTGCGCTCAGTTCTCAACGGTCTTGCTGCTCGGGCCTTGGGCAGGAACCGTCGTGGCACGGGCGCCGAGCCTACGGAACCTGATTATCATCACTCAGCTCGCGTCGGTAGCGGTGGCTGGCTTCCTCACGGCTCTGCAGTTTGCCGGGATGCTGACCGTGGCCTGGCTGGTTACCGGGGCCTTTGCTCTCGGTCTGGCGTACTGCTTCGCCCTCCCCGCCTTCCCTGCCTTCGTGCCGGCCCTCGTGCCCGAGCCGGAAACCAGGCCGGCCCTGGCCATGAACTCCGTTTCCTACAACATTGGAAGAGCCGTCGCGCCAGGCATTGCGGTACTGATCGTTACCACCATCGGATTCGGCTGGGTTTTCCTGATGAATGCGGTGTCCTTCCTCCTCCTCGAGGAGGCAGTTCGCAGGGCGCGGCCATGCCGCCCGGCGGATCCGGCGAGCCACACCAGGATCCGGGATGTCTTCGATGTGGCCCGCCGGGAGCCTAGTATCTGGCTGCTGCTGGCGATGGTGGCCGCGGTCACCATCGCTGCCGATCCGGTTCTTGTCCTTGGTCCCGCGATGGCGCAGCGCTTTGATGTATCGGGGGACTGGGCCGGATACTTCCTCGCCGCCCTTGGCGCCGGCACGGTCCTGGCATCATTTGTACCGGTACGCCCGCCCTCACGCATCCGGCACGCCGCGTATCCGCTTGCTATCCTGGGCGCGGCGGTCATCGTGTTCGCGCTGGGTCTCGACCTATGGCTATGTCTTGCCATGACTTTTGTAGCCGGGGCCGCCTGCCTGCTTACCGGGTCTGCTACCCAGACCCTGCTGCTCGCCTGCGCGGGTCCGGGCGGCAGGGCGTTGATCATGGCGGCATGGGCCGTCGCGTGGGCGGGCAGCAAACCGCTGGCCTCGCTGGCCGATGGCTTCATCGCAAACTTCATCACCGTCCCCGCCGCTGGCGTACTGCTGGCGCTCCCTGCCCTGCTGCCCGCCCTAGTCGTGATCATCTTCTTCCGGTCACCAGCTCTCCCCGTCGCCGTCGGCACCCAGGATGCCAGGCCGAACGCGATGCCCGTTAGCTGAGACACGCTAGGGCTTGCCTGGGTCAATGGTGCTGAATTGACAAGATCCGACCGTGGATGATCATGCTTCTTATGCCACACTCTAGGAGGGAGGCGGCGACTGCCCCCAAGGCCCGATACGGAGGGAGAAAGGAGGGTAATGGCCAAGCGTTACGGTCGCCCATCGCTTCAATATCGTTACGAGCATTACGACCCGCGCTGAGTGAGCGGCTGCGGCGTATAGAGCTGCGGCCAAATTCTAGACCCTAGTGACCCAGCACGCATCTGGGACTAGGTACAGTGCCCCTGGTCCCAGACGCCCGACCCTCCCGTGTCGAAGCGCGTTCTTATTTCTGCTGGCTTCTTTGCCGGAAGCCATACTCACTGCCTATGGCATTCCGTGAATGCCGGTTTTCGTAAACGGAAAGCGCAGAAGGCTGAAACCCGCTGACGGCGTTAACGCCGCAACCTCGGCCGAGGCTCAGTCGACCAGATCCAGGGCGGCGGCGATGATGGCGTCGGCGTCGAGGCCGTGGTAGCGGTACACGTCGGCGAGGTCGCCTGACTGGCCGAACCGGGTGACCCCCAGGTGCGTGGCGGCGACGCCGTTCACCCCGGCGAGGAACGCCAGCGTGTGCGGGTGCCCGTCCAGCACCGTCACCATCGGCCGGGCCCGCTCGGGGGGCAGCAGCACGTCCACGATCCACGAGGGCGCGTCGCCGAGCCCGCGCCGCGCCTGCACCGCGCGGAACAGCAGATCCGCGCTGGTCACGCACACCAGGTCGGCGGCGTACCCCAGCGCCTCCAGGCGTTCGGCCGCCGCCATCGCCTCGGGCACCACCGCGCCCATCGCGCAGATGGTCAGCGCCGGCGCGGCCGAACGCCGCAAGAAGTACCCGCCCGCCACCACTCCCCGCCGCCGGTGCTCACGAGCGGCGGGATCACCGGGCACCGCGGCCAGCGCCTGGCTCACCGGGCGGGTGGACAGCCGCAGGTACGCGGACGACCCGTCCGGCCGGCCCAAAGCAGCCAGGCAGGCCAGCAGCGCCCACTCGGCGTCCAGCGCGAAGGCCGGCTCGTAGGTCACGCAGCCAGGCTGCTCGAGCCCGATGGACGGCGTCTTGATCGACTGGTGCGCGCCGCCCTCGGGCGCCAGAGTCACCCCCGACGGCGTGCCGACCAGGATCGACTGGCCGCCGGCGTAGATCCCGAACGACCACGGCTCGAGCGCGCGCTCCACGAACGGGTCGTAGAGCACCCCGACCGGCAGCAGCGGCTGCCCCCACCGGCTCCACGTCGCGCCCAGCTCGCCGAGCAGGCCGACCAGGTTCACCTCGGCGATGCCGAGCTCGATGTGCTGCCCCGACGGCTTCTCCCGCCAGTGCAGGATCGTCGCGGCGTCGTCGGCGAACCAGTCCGACCGCTCGCTCTGCGACCACACGCCGACCTTGTTGACCCAGCCGCCCAGGTTCGTGCTGGACGCGACGTCCGGGCTCACCGTGACGATCCGCCGGCCCGTCTCGGGCGCGGCCCGGTTCAGGTCGAGCAGCGTCCTCCCGAGCGCGGCCTGCGTGCTGGCCACCCCCGTGGGCGTCCGGCCGAGGTCGGCCGGCACCTCCAGCGCCGGCGCCGGCCCCGGCGGGTCCCGGTGCAGCCGCGCGGCGGTCGCGGCGCACAGGTCAGCTTCGGCGGAGCCGTTCGGGAAAACCTGCCAGGGCCGGCTCGCGTCGACGCCGGACCGCGCCGCCAGCTCCGCGAGCTGCTCGGGCGTCAGCAGCGCAGAGTGGTTCTGCGGGTGGCCCTCCATCGCCAGGCCGTAGCCCTTGACCGTGTACGCGAAGATCACCGTCGGCCGGGTGTCGTCGATCATCCCGAACACCTCGCCGAGCGCGGCGAGGTCGTGCCCGCCGAGGTTGCGGACGGCCGCGAACAGCTGCTCGTCGGCGACGTCGGCGATCAGCGCGCGGATCGGATCGGCATCCGGCCCGGACCCAGGCAGCCGTTCGCGCAGCTCAGGCGCCGTGCAGCGCAGCAGCCGCTGGTACTCCGGGTTGGCCATCGTGTCGATCCGGGCGCGCAGCGCGCCGCCGCCCGGTCGGCCCATGAGCTCTTCCAGCAGCCGCCCGTACTTCGCGGTCAGCACCTGCCAGCCGGCCGCGGCGAACATGCCCTGCAGCCGCGGCGTGTCGATGATCGGCACGATCCGGTCCAGCGACTGCCGGTTCAGGTCGACTATCCAGACGATCTCGCCCAGCTCGGTGACCATCGGGTCGATCGTGGCCTCCCATACCGCGCCCTCGTCGAGCTCGGCGTCGCCGACCAAGGAGTACTGCCGCCCGGTCCCGGCCCCGCCGAACTGCGCGTTGACGTACCGGCGGGCCAGCGCGCCCCAGATCGGCGCGGTCGCTCCGATGCCGACCGACCCGGTCGAGTAGTCCGCCGGGTCGGGGTCCTTGGACCGGCTCGGGTAACTCTGCAGGCCGCCGAACGAGCGCAGCGTCGTCAGGTACGACTCGTCCAGCTCGCCGAGCAGGTAGTTGATCGCGTGCAGCACAGGCGAGGCGTGCGGCTTGACCGAGACCCGGTCGCCGCGCTCGAGCTGGCCGAACCACAGCGCGGTCATGATCGACACCATCGACGCGCTGGAGGCCTGGTGGCCGCCGACCTTGAGGCCGGACGGGTTCGGCCGCACCCGGTTGGCGTGGTCGACGATCGCCGTGGACAGCCACAGCACCCGCTGCTCGACCGACCGGAGCACGTCCAGGCTGACCGGGCCGACCGGGTCGGCCTGGCCGGCGTCGCCGGCCATGGCGGCGCGCGGCTGCGAATCCGAGACGCTCGTCACCGCGGTGCCTCCCTGGGGCTCTTTCTCCCCAGCGTGCTACCCGCGGGCCCGCCGCGCTAGAGGCTGGCGCCGGAGAGCCTGGCGCCCGCCGCCGGTCAGCTGCTGGGCCTCGGGCAGGCAACCTTGGGATTCACGCCGCCGACGTAGTTCAGCGGTCCGGCGAGGATCGTGACGACGATCGTGCCGCCCTTGGCGCAGGTCATGGACGACGACTCGCTGTAGTAGTGGCGCTGCGCGCCCGCGATCGCGCCGATCACGAGCCACACCACGAGGAGCGCGGAAGCGATACGCATCTGCTGCCTCCGAATATCCGGACAACACGTTCGGCTGCCCATGACCGCGAGCTTCAAACCGCCCGAGGTCTGCCAGGATGGTGCCGGACCGGAAGCGGGCAACCATGACCACGCTGCGCAGCAGTACGATCTTCGAAGGGGACCACCGGGCGGGCGCCCGGTCCTTCCTGTACGGCCTGGGGTAC
>Ga0070698_100000978_pt1 | contig 31410 bp, 30 predicted proteins | sample KBSK1502metaG_FD_65477 | JGI IMG/M metagenome (GOLD analysis project Ga0070698, IMG submission 65477) | Corn, switchgrass and miscanthus rhizosphere microbial communities from Kellogg Biological Station, Michigan, USA - KBS K1-50-2 metaG | ecosystem: Host-associated > Plants > Roots >...
GCGCTCGAAACCGCCCACCAGCAGCCGCTTCAAGTGCAGCTCGAGGGCGATGCGGAGGTACAGGTCGCGGTCCAGCGAGTTGTGGTGCGTCATGAACGGCCGCGCGTGGCCGCCGCCGGGAATCTCCTGCAGGACCGGCGTCTCCACGTCGATGAAGCCGCGCTCGTCCAGCAGCCCGCGCAGGGCGGTGATGATCCGCGTTCGCGCGCGAAACACCTCGCGCACCTCGGGGTTCGCGATCAGGTCGACGTAGCGCTGCCGGTACCGAATCTCGACGTCTTTCAGGCCGTGCCATTTCTCCGGCAGCGGCCGCAATGCCTTCGTCAGCAGCCGGAACGAGTGCACCTCGAGCGTGGTCTCGCCGCGCTTGGTGCGAATGATCGGCCCCGTGACGCCGATGATGTCGCCCACGTCGAGGTCGGCAAAGCTCGCAAACTCGTCTTCGCCCAGGATGGCGCGCGTCGCCATCAGCTGGATGCGCCCGGCGCCGTCCAGCAGGTCGGCGAACACGAGTCCTCCCTGCGCGCGCTTCACCATCAACCGGCCCGCGAGCGAGACGCTTTGCTCCGTGCGCTCGGCATCGCCGATCAATTCCCTGGCTGCCTGCGTCGAATGCGTGGGCAGAAAACCGCGCGAGTAAGGGTCTATCCCGGCCGCGCGCAGTCGCTCGACTTTCTGGAGCCGGTCATGCAGGAACTCGTCGCCCACGACCGGAAAAGGTTAGCGACTACAGAGCGAGCTCCTGGTCTTCCGCGGCCGGAAACGAGTTCACATCGGCCCCACCGGCGGCGCGGTGATTGCCCAGCGCCTGCTCGATCAACGCATCGACGTCCGCATCCGAATGCATCGGGTCGTGATGGAAGAACGCGAGCTCTTTCGCGCCCGCCTGCTCGGCCAGGGAAAGCGCCTCTTCATACGTGGAGTGGCCGAACCCCGTGTGCGTCTTGTACTCGTCGGCGCTGTACTGCGCGTCGTGGACGAGCAGGTCCGAGTCGCGGCACCAGTTGGCCAGGTCCTTCACCGATCCGTTGGTGCCGTTGACGAACAGCGCGATCTCGTTGTCTGTGGCGAATGAAAAACGCGACGAGCCTTCATCGATGCGGTAGCCGAACGTCGGAATTGGATGCATCAGCAGGTGCGGCGTGATGCGCAGCGCCCCCACCTCGAACGTTTCGCCCGGGTTGCGCTCGATGAACTCCATCTCCGCCGGCATGTGGCTCAGCCGCACGGGAAAGTACGCGGGGTCCGTCTGGTCGGCGAACGCCGCCTGCAGCGACTTCGCCGAGCCCGCCGGCCCAACGATCGTCAACATCGTCCCCGGCACGAAGGCCGGCAGGAAGAACGGAAAGCCCTGAATGTGGTCGAGGTGCGTGTGCGTGATGAGCAGGTGCGCCTGCACCGGCTCGGTCGAGCCGAACGCGCCGCCCAGCTCAGCGATCCCGGAACCGGAGTCGATGATGAGCAGGTTGTTTTCGCGGTCGCGGACCTCGATGCACGTCGTGTTGCCGCCGTAGCGCAGCGTCCGCCGCCCTGGCGTCGGCCGCGTGCCGCGCGTGCCCCAGAACTTGATCCTCACCGCGGGGCCACCGGTTCGAAGATCTTCCTGGTGATGAAGATCTCGAGCAGCCCCTTGTCGAGCTTGCCCTGGCTCGCCTCCTCGTGCAGGATGTCGAGCGCTGTGCTCGTCGACACCGCCTTCTTGTAAGGGCGGTCCTGCGCCGTCAGTGCGTCATAGATGTCGGAGATCGTCATCATGCGGGCCTGGATCGGAATCTGGTCGCCGGCCAGCCGACGCGGGTAACCGGAGCCGTCCAGCTTCTCGTGATGGCCGTAAGCGATCTCGGGGATGCCTCTCATCACCGGGGTCCACGGGATCTTGCTCAGGAACTGGAAGCTGTGCGTGACGTGCGACTCCATCTCCAGCCGCTCCTGCGGATCGAGCGTGCCCTTGCGAATGCTGAGGAACCGAAACTCCTGCGGCTCGAGCATCGGATGCGACCTGCCGTTCAGGTCCGTGTAGGTCTGCTGGGACAGGACCTCGAGCGGCGACGCCTTGTCCATCGGCATCACCGTCGGCTCATTGGCCGTGACGATGCTCTGCATCCATCGGTCGAGCTGGGCTATCTCCTCCTCGAGGCGGCGGTCGATCTCGTGGAGCGTGGAGCCGTTGCTCCGCCCCCGCAAGGCCTCCAGCTTCTCAGTGGCGTACTTCACCTGCACCGACCGTTCGATAAACGCGAACCTCGCCTCGATCACCTCGAGCTGGCCCGGAATCAGCTTCTTCGCCTTGACCAGGATGTGCTCGCGCACTCCGACCTTGCCGAAGTCATGGAGGAGGCACGCGTAGCGCAGCTCCTTCAGCTGGTCCTCGCTGAAGTGGACGTCGATGAACCTGTCTGTGGCGATCTCGTTGATCGTGCGGGCGAGTCTTGTGGTCAGGCCCTCCACGCGGCCCGAGTGACCGGCGGTGCTCGGATCTCGCTGCTCGATCGCCGTGACGCTGGCCTGGACGAAGCCGTCGAACAGCGCCTGGATCGAGTCGAGCAGCGTCTTGTTGTCGAGCGCGACTGCCGCCTGGCTGGCGATGGACTCGATCATCTCCAGGTCGTCCGGCTGAAAGCTGATCACCTCGGCGTCGACGCTGCTCACCGTCAGGCGCGTCTCGAAGCGCCGCTTGGCGTTGACCAGCTGCACCGCGCCGACGACCTCGTTGTTGTAGTTGCGCATCGGCACAGTGAGCATCGACTTGGTGCGGTAGCCGTACTGCGCGTCGAAGCTCTTGCCACCCACCGGCTTGCCGGGCGGAGGGTTGTAGGCGTCTTCGTAGATCTGGCTCTTGCCGACCGACACTGTGTAGCCGACGACCGACCGCTCGTCGACCGGCACGGTGAACGCCTGGTATGTGTCCTTGCCGATCGAGTGGTTCTGGCTCGAGGCCAGGAAGAGCTTGGAGACTCCGTCCTCTTCCATCTTCAACCACAGGCTGGCCCCATCCGCATGCGTCAGCTGGCGCATCGTCGTGAGGATGAAAGACTGGAGGCGCTCGATGTCCCGCTCGGCCGACAGCGCGATGCCGATGCGGTTGAGCTCGCGGAACTGGCGGTGCCGGCGGTGCGTCTCGCCCTCCAGCTGCGCGACCTGCTGCTTGAGCACCACGTTCTCCAAGGCCACCCGCATGAGCTCGCGCACGGCGCCAAGGGACGCGTCAGGCGGCAGCTCCAGCGTGGACGCGTCGACCTGGTCGGGCGCCCTCTGCCCGGGACGCAGAAGGATGAGCGCCGGCTGCTGCACCAGGGCGGGCTCGGGCAGGCTCTCGGTGTCGAGGCCCATGGCGGCGAGCGCGACCGGCATCTCAGCGTCCAGGACGTACAGGTGGAACTTGGCGGCGGTCTTCATCGGGGCCCTGCCTTATCTAGCACCCCCGTCGGAGTTTTGAGCGTGGATAAGCCGTAAACCCTCGAGGGTCAACAGCGGGTCGGTGGCTTCGATCACATGGGTCAGCCCGGCCACGAGTGGGGCCTGTCCGCCGGTCGCCACCACGCGAGCATTTCCTCCCAGCTCGTCGACCATGCGCTTGACCATGCCCTCGACCTGGGCCACGAAACCCCACACCAGCCCGCTCTGGATGGACGCGACCGTGTTCCGCCCGATGACCGAGTCGGGGGCGACGGGCTCCACGCGGCGCAGCATGGCCGTCTGGGACACCAGGGCGTCGAGCGAGATGTCGATCCCTGGCGCGATGGCGCCGCCGAGGTAGTCGCCCTCGCCGTTGATCGCGTCATAGGTGACCGCGGTGCCGAAGTCGATCACGACCACCGGCCCGCCGTACTTCGTGAAGGCCGCGAGCGCGTTGGCGATGCGGTCGGCGCCCACGTCCTTGGGGTTGTCGTAGCGGATCCGCACGCTGGTCTTGACGCCGGGACCGACCATGACCGGCTCTTGCTTCAGGTAGCGCCGCGACGCCTCGACCAGGGCCGGGTTGACGGTCGGCACCACGCTCGAGATCACCACCCCGGTGACGACGCCCAGGTCGAGGCCTTGCAGAGCGAAAAGCTGCCGCAGCTCCACCGCCACCTCGTCCGCCGTCCACTCCCGGCGGGAGGTGATTCTCCAGTCCGCCGCCAGCCGGTCGCCGTCGAACAGGGCCAGGGTGACATTCGTGTTGCCGACGTCGACGGCCAGAAGCACGCGGGAACTCTAGAGGACAGGCGCCGTTCTCAGCGCCTGAGGGCGGCGGCTTCCTTGCGCAAGACCCTGGCCCTGCGGGCGACGTCTAGCCGCCGCTTGGCGACGGAGGTCTTGGCGTCCCACGGCGGCTGGAACTCACCGTTCAGTACCTGGCGTCCGACCTGCTCGTGCGCTTCACGGAACGGTGTGCCGGCTCGGACGAGCTCCTCGGCCGCGTCCGTCGCGAGCAGCAGGGGATCGGCCGCCGCCTGGGCGAGCCGTTCCCGCTCGAATTCGAGGTTCTCGACGAGCAGCGTGGCGGCGCCCAGCGACTCGAGGATGTTCTCGACCGCCGCGAAGAGTGCGGGCTTGTCCTCCTGGAGGTCGCGGTCGTAGGTCAGGGGCAGGCCCTTGAGGACGGTGGCCAGGGTGACGAGACTGCCGATCGACCTGCCGGCTCGGCCCCGCAGCAGCTCGGCGATGTCCGGGTTCTTCTTCTGCGGCATCAGGCTCGACCCTGTCGAGATCTCGTCGCGGAGCTTGACGAAGCCAAATTCCGAGCTGGCCCAGAGCACCACGTCCTCGCCCAGCCGGCTCAGGTGGATGGACGTGGTCACGCATGCGTAAGCGAGGTCGAGCGCAAAGTCACGGTCGGCAACCGCGTCCATGCTGTTTTCGGTGAGGATCCTCATGTCGAGCTCCTTCCTCACCGCCTCCCTGGCGACCGGCAGTGTCGTGCCGGCCAGGGCGCCCGATCCCAACGGCATCGAGTCCGCCGCGGCGAAGGCCCACGCAAAGCGGGCGGTGTCACGGAGGAGCGCCTCGGCATGGGCGAGCAGGTGGTGGCCCACGGTCACGGGTTGCGCTCGCTGCAGGTGCGTGTATCCCGGCATCACCCAGTCGGCGTGGGCCGCGGCTTTGACGGCCAGGGCGTCGATGAGGCCGGCCAGCAACCCGATGCAGTTTCTGGCCATGTGGCGCACGTAGAGGCGAAGATCCAGCGCGACCTGGTCGTTGCGCGACCGGCCCGCGTGCAGAGCCGCGCCGGCCGGCGTGATCTCGGTCAGGCGCCGCTCGATCGCCGTGTGGATGTCCTCATCCGACGACTCGAACTTGAACTCACCGCTGTCCAGCTCACGCTCGACCTGCTCGAGTCCGCTTTCGATCGCCGCCAGCTGCGACGGTGAGAGGATCCCGGCGGCGGCGAGGCCGTGCGCGTGGGCGAGGCTGCCTTCGATGTCGTACGGGTACAGCTCCACGTCGGCGTACAGCGACGACGAGAAGCGCTCGAGCTCCGGCAGGAGCCCTCGCTGGAAGCGGCCGCCCCACATCTTCTTGCCTATGGCGCCAGCCTCTTCACGTCTCCCAGGAGCCGGCCCAGGTCGCGCCCGCCGAGCTCGCCCTGGACGCGTGCGGAGGTCCGCAGCCCCATGCCCCACAGCTTGATGAACCCTGCCGCGGCCGACTGGTCGAACTCGTCGCCTTTCCCGTAAGTCGCCAGGGAGAGCTGGTACAGCTGGCGGGGCCCTTTGCGGCCCACGACCTGCGACGAGCCCCGGTAGAGCTTGAGCCTCACCTCCCCGGTGACGTGCCGCTGCGTCTCGGCGACAAATGCGTACAGCGCGTCGCGCAGCGGGCTGAACCACAGACCGTCGTAGACCATCTGCGCCCACTGCTGCCCGACGAGGTCCTTGAACCGGGCCACCTCTTTCGGCAGCGTGATGTCCTCCAACGCCTGGTGGGCCTGGAGCAGCAGAACCGCGGCCGGCGCCTCGTAGATCTCGCGTGACTTGATGCCGATCAGCCGGTTCTCCAGGTGGTCGATCCGCCCGACACCGTTCTCGCCCCCGACGCGGTTGAGGGTCGTGACGAGATCGACGGCGGCCATAGGCTTGCCGTCGAGCGAGGTCGGGATGCCCTCCTTGAATCCGATCTCGAGGTACGCCGGCTCGTCAGGGCACTGGCGCGGGTCGCGCGTCCACACGTACACATCCTTCGGCGGCTCCGCCCACGGATCTTCGAGCGCGCCGGCCTCGATCGACCGGCCCCACAGGTTCTCGTCCGTCGAGTAGGGCGACCGCGTCGTGGCCGGCACCTCGATGCCGTGGCGTGTGGCGTATTCGATCTCGTCGTCCCGATTCATTCCCCACTCGCGGACCGGAGCCACCACCTGCAGGTCCGGGGCGAGGGCGGCCGTGGTCACGTCGAACCGCACCTGGTCGTTGCCCTTGCCCGTGCAGCCGTGCGCCACCGCCTGCGCGCCTTCGCGCCGCGCGACCTCGACCATCATGGCCGCGATCAAGGGCCGGCCCAGCGCGGTAGCGAGTGGATATTCCTTCTCGTACACGGCGCCCGCCTGGAGCGACGGCCACACGAACAGCTGGAGGAACGGCGCGCGCCCGTCGGCGACGTACGCGGCGGACGCGCCGGTCTTCAGGGCGCGACTCTGGATCGCGTCCAGGTCCTTCTTCTCGCCCAGATCGACCGTGAACGCGATGACGTCCCAGCCCTGGTCCTTCAGCCAGCGGATGGCGACCGAAGTGTCGAGCCCGCCCGAGTAGGCGAGCACGAGTTTCTTACCCGGCATTGGCGAGCAGCTGCTTCAGCGCCCGACCCGCGCTGGGCCTGCGCAGGACGGCGATGATGGTGTCGTCGCCCGCGACCGTGCCCGCGACGCCGGGCAGCGCCGCCTCGTCGATGCGCCGCGCCACGAGGTTGGCCGTGCCGGGCGGGGTCCTGATGACCGCCATCGGCTCGACGACCTCGACCGACAGCACGAGCTCGCGGACCAGGGCGGCCGAGCTGCGGTAGCCCGCGCCGGACCGGACCAGGCCGAGCTCCTGGATGTCGCGCGAGATGGTCGCCTGCGTGGCGCGCACGCCTCGGCGCGCCAGCGCGGCCGCGATCTCCTGCTGTGTGTGCGCGGTGCCGCGGTTGACGAGGTCGAGGATCGCGGAGTGCCGCTCGGCCTTGGTGGACGTCATGCCTTGGCCACCTTCTCCATCACCGTGTGGGCGCGCTCGATCTCGGCCGCGGTGACGATGAGCGGCGGCACCAGGCGCACGGAGTGGTCGTCGACCGCGTTGACGATGAGCCCGGCGTCGAGGCACGCGTTCTGAAACGGCTTGGCCTTCGCCTCTTCGAACTCGAAGGCCTGCATCAAGCCCAGTCCCCGCACCTGCGTTGCCCCGAGGTCATCGATCGCGCTGTGCAGCAGCTCGCCCATCTCAGCGGCGTGGCCGACCAGGCCGTCGCGCTCGATGACCTGCAGCACCGTGGCGGCGGCCGCGCACGCAAGCGGGTTGCCGCCGAACGTCGAGCCGTGGTCGCCGGGCTCGAACACGTCCGCGCGGGGGTTGGCGAGGCAGGCGCCGATCGGCACGCCGCCGCCGAGGCCTTTGGCCAGCGTCATCACGTCGGGCGTGATGCCTGCGTGCTGGTGCGCGAACCACCGTCCAGTGCGGCCGAGACCGGTCTGGACCTCGTCGAGGATCAACAGCAGGTTGCGCTCGTCACACCACTGGCGCACAGCCGTCAGGTAGCCGGCTGCGGCGGGCACGACGCCGATCTCGCCCATGACCGGCTCCAGCATCACGGCCACGGTCTGGTCGGTGGTGACGTCGCGGATCGCTTCGACGTCGTTGAACGGCACGTGCACGAAACCAGGTGGCAGCGGCGCGAACGGGTCTGCGTATTTCGGCTGGCCGCCCGCGGTCACCGTGGCCAGCGTGCGGCCGTGGAAAGAGCCGACCGTCGTGATGATCTCGAAAGACCCGTCGCGGTTCTTCTTGCCCCACTTGCGCGCCAGCTTGATGGCGGCCTCGTTCGCCTCCGCGCCCGAGTTGCAGAAGAACGCGCGACTCGGGAACGACAGCTCGACCAGGCGCTGCGCCAGCTCCACCTGCGGTTGCGTGAAGTAAAGGTTCGACGTGTGGATGAGCCGGCCTGCCTGGTGGCTCACCGCCGCGACCACGTCGGGGTGCGAGTGGCCGAGGAGGTTGACCGCGATCCCCGCCACCAGGTCGAGGTACTCGCGACCCGCGTCGTCGTACACGAGGCAGCCGTGGCCCTGGACGAACGTGACCGGGAGCCGGCGCCCGGTCTGCATGAGGTACCGGTCGGCGAGCTCCGGCGTCGAATGTGTGACCTGCGTCACGGCGTGACCATCGTCCCGATGCCCGCCTCCGTAAACAGCTCGAGCAGCAGCGCGTGCTTGGTGCGCCCGTCGACGATGTGCGCCAGAGGCACGCCGTCCAGCGCGCGCAGGCACGCCTCGAGCTTGGGGATCATGCCCCCGGTCACCTCGCCCCTCTCGATACGGTGGAGCGCATCCTCTTTCGTGAGCACGGGAACGACGTCCCCGTCCACACCCAGCACGCCCGCCACGTCGGTCAACAGGATCACCTTCGCGGCCTTCAGAGCCACCGCGATCTCAGCGGCGACCGTGTCCGCGTTGATGTTGTACGAGTGCCCGTCGTAGCCGAGCCCGATCGAAGCGATGACGGGGATGTAGCCGCGCCCGAGCAGCGCGGTGATGGGCTCCTTGTTGACCTGCGTCACGCGGCCGACGAATCCCATCGACTCGTCCAGCGGCTCGGCGATGATCGTCGGCCCGTCCTCGCCGCTCATGCCCACGGCCTGACCGCCAAGCCGATGGATCGCCGCCACCAGGTCCGGGCTGACCTTGCCGGTCAGCACCATCTTCACGACCTCCATCGTCCGGTCGTCGGTGATGCGAAGCCCGTTCTTGAACTCGGGCTTCAGGCCGAGCCGCTCGCTCATCGCGCTGATCTCCGGGCCGCCGCCGTGGATGAGCACCGGCTGCATGCCCACGTAGCGCAGCAGCACCACGTCGAGCAGCGTCTCGTCGCGCGCGCTGTCGATCGCGTTGCCGCCGACCTTGATGACCACGATCTGGCCGTGGAAGCGCCTGATGTATGGCAGAGCCTCGACCAGGACCTTTGCCCTCTCGTCGACCGTCAATGTCATGTCGTGTAGTCGGCGTTGATCCGCACGTACTCCTCCGAAAGGTCACAACCCCACGCCTCCGCCTTGCCCTCGCCAAGGCCAAGCGTGGCCACGATCTCGATCTCCGGCTGCTCGAACGCCCGCCGGACGGCGGCCAGGTCGACGTCGACGCCCGCGCCCCGCTCGAACACGACGAGCCCTCCCACCGAGAGTTGGAGCCGGTCCAGCGCGAGCTCGGCGCCACTGTAGCCGAGCGCACACACGATCCGCCCCCAGTTCGGGTCGCCGCCGTGGACCGCGGTCTTGACGAGGCTCGACGACGCGACCGTGCGGGCCGCGGTCCTCGCCTCCGCGTCCGAGGTCGCGTCCTCCACCCTTACGGTGATCAGCCGGGTCGCACCCTCACCATCCCTGGCGATCGACCGCGAAAGCTCGCGCGCGACCTCGATCAGCGCCTCGACCAGGTGCTCAGCCTCCGCTGTGCCTGCTCGAACCGGCTCGTTGCCGGCGGCCCCGTTGGCCAGGATCAGGAAGCTGTCGTTGGTCGAGCTGTCGCCGTCGATCGTCACCTGGTTGAAGCTGCGGTCGGCCACCGATTTCGTCACCGCGGCCAGGAAGCCGGGCTCGACGGCGGCGTCGGTGGTGACGTAGGCGAGCATGGTGGCCATGTTCGGGTGGATCATCCCCGACCCCTTGCACATGCCGCCGACGCGCACGGCATTGCCGCCGACGTTGATGTCGAGCCGTGCGGTCTTGGGCACCGTGTCGGTGGTCATGATGGCGCGCGCCGCGGCCTCGCCCCCATCGGCGCTGAGGCTCGCGCACGCCTCGGCGATGCCGGGCTTGATCGCGTCCATGGGCAGGTAGCGGCCGATCACGCCGGTCGAGCTGACGAGCACCTGGTCCGGGTCGAGGTCGAGGCGGTCGGCGGACAGCTTCGCCATCAACAGCGCATCGCGAAAGCCCTGCGCGCCAGTGCACGCGTTGGCATTGCCGGAGTTGATGGTCAACGCCTGGACCCGGTTCCGCTGCAGGTGCAGCTGGTCGATGACGACCGAAGCCGATTTCACCTTGTTGGTCGTGAACACGCCGCCCGCGTCGCACGGGGATGCCGAATAGACGACGCACAGGTCGTCCCTCTGGCCGCGCGGAATCGCCGACGCGCCCGCGGTGAACGCCTTGATGCCGCACGCGGCGGTGCCTGCGCGAAAGCCCCTCGCGTACGTCACGGCCACTGGACGGGAGCCTCCAGCGCGGTGGTGCGGTCGAAACCGAACGCGATGTTGAAGCACTCGACGCCCTGCCCCGACGCCCCCTTGACCAGGTTGTCGAGCGCGGCGGTGACGATCGCTTTGCGGCCCTGCGTCGCGACGTTGACCAGGCAGCGGTTGGAATGCGTCGTGAGCTTGGTGGCCGGCGGCGTGTCGACGACCTGCGTGAACGGCTGGCCGGCGTAGAACTCGCGGTAAGCCTCCTGCAGGTCGCCGAGCGAACCCGTGAGGTCGAAGTAGCAGGTGGCGAGGATGCCCCGGGTCATCGGCACGAGGTGCGACACGAAGGTGACGTTCGGAATGCCGTTGGGGTTCCGCGCGCCAAGCTCCTGCAGCACCTCGGGCAGGTGGCGGTGGCCTTCGATCGCGTAGGCGTGGACCGATTCGTTGACCTCGCTGAAATGGACGCCCATCCCAGGTGACCGCCCCGCCCCGCTCACGCCGGACTTGGCGTCGACGATGACGTCCGACGCGATGGGCCCGCTCGACACGGCCGGCGTCAGCGCGAGGATCGCCGTCGTCGAGAAGCACCCGGGCACCGCGACCAGCTGAGCGTCCCGCAGTTCCTCTTCGTGCAGCTCGGGCAGCCCGAACACCGCCCTGCCCAGGAGCTCCGGCGCGGGATGCTCTTGCCGGTACCACTTCGGGTACTGGGACGCGTCGCGAAGGCGGAAATCGGCGCTCATGTCGATCACGCGCACCCCTGCGTCGAGCCAGCCACCGACCCTGGCCGCCCCGACGCCGTGCGGCAGGCAGCTGAAGATGACGTCTAGGCTGTCGGCGACCGGCTCGGCGAGAAACTCGCCTTTCAGGTCGAGGAGCGGGAAGACTTCGGAGTAGGGCTTACCGGCCAGCGACCGAGAGGTGAGCTGGACCAGCTGGACGCCGGGATGGCGCGCCAGCAGGTGCACCGCGGTTATGCCGGCGTAGCCGTTCGCCCCCGCGACGGCTGCTCGCACCTTCTTGGTCAAGCGCATGAGTATACAGGGAACTGTATAAACATGCGTCCGTGTGTAGGGGCCCCCACGAAGTTAGGGCGAAGCCTGCGACTTCGTGGGGGATTATTCAGGTTGGTTGAAGAAGCACGACTCCGCGCCGGTGTGGCAGGCAGGGCCCGCCGGCTTCACCCGCAGCAGGACCGAGTCCAGGTCGCAGTCGAGCACCGCCTCGACCACCTCCATCGTGTTCCCCGACGTCGACCCCTTATCCCACAGACCGCGCGTGCGCGAGTGGAACCACGCGCGTCCCGTCTCACGCGTCTTGCGCCACGACTCCTCGTCCATGTACGCCAGCATCAGCACCTTGCCCGTATCCGCGTTCTGCACGACCGCCGGGACCAGGCCCTTCGAAAAATCAGGACTCACCGCCTCACCTCCAGGCCCATCCCGGCCAGCCCCTGCTTGACATCGCGCACTGACAGCTCGCCAAAGTGAAAGACCGACGCCGCGAGGGCCGCGTCAGCGCCTCCTTCGGTGAGCGCCGCGCGCATGTGCTCGATCGACCCCGCGCCACCCGATGCGATGACCGGCAGCCGCACCGCCTCGCTCACCGCGCGCGTCAGCTCGATGTCGTAGCCCTCGTGCGTGCCGTCGAAGTCCATCGAGGTCAGCAGGATCTCCCCCGCCCCCAGCCGCTCGCCCTCGGCCGCCCACTCCACGGCGTCGCGCCCGGTCGCACGCCGCCCGCCGTGGCTGAACACCTCCCAGCCGCCGCCGGCCCGGCGGCGCGCGTCGACGGCGAGCACGACGCACTGGGAGCCGAAAACGTCGGCGCAGCGCGTGATCAACGTCGGATCCGCGAGCGCCGCGGTGTTGACCGAAACCTTGTCTGCCCCGTGGGTCAGCAGCTGCGCCATGTCGTCCACGCTCCTCACCCCGCCGCCCACCGCGAGCGGGATGAACACCTGGTCGGCCGTGCGCTCCACCGCGTCGAGCAGGATGCGTCGATCATCGGAGGAGGCTGTGATGTCGAGAAACACGATCTCGTCCGCCCCCTCACGGTCGTACACCGCGGCGAGCTCGGCCGGGTCGCCCGCGTCGCGCAGGTTCTGAAAGCGCACGCCTTTGACCACGCGACCCTCGGTCACGTCGAGGCACGGGATGACGCGCTTGGCCGGCATCAGCTCTGCTCCAAAGGTGCGTCTTGCGCAGAACCAACGTAATTCCCGCGTCGAAAGGTGCGCTCTGCCCAAGGAACACCGAACTTCACGAGCAGAGCTCCAGAAAGTTGGCGTAGATACGCAGGCCGTCCGGGCCGCTCTTCTCGGGATGGAACTGAGTGCCCATCACGCTGCCGGCGGCCGCGGCCGCTGCGGGCGAGTGGTCGGTGCAGCCGATCCGGGCGGCCGACCCGCCCGGCGTGTAGGAGTGCACGTAGTAGAAGTACGAGCGGTCGGGGATGCCATGCCAGAGCGGCGAGTCGCCGGTCTGCGACGTGCGGCACCAGCCGATCACCGGCAGCCGCTCGCTGTTCTCAACCTTGACGACCCGACCGGCCAGCAGCCCGAGTCCCTGGTGCCGGCCGTTCTCTGTCGACTCCTCGAACATGAGCTGGTAGCCGAGGCACACGCCCAGCACCGGCTTGCCGCGGCGCGCCAGCTCGACGATCCCGCGCCCGAGGCCGCGCTCCGACAGCTTCGCCAGCGCGGGTGCGAACGCGCCGACGCCCGGCAGGACGATGCCGTCCGCCCCCTCCAGCTCTTCGAGGTCGGCGGTGAGGCGCGCGTCCGCCCCCACGTGCACGAGGGCCCGCTGCACGGAATGGATGTTGCCGACGCCGTAGTCGACGATGGCGATGGCCGTCATGCGTTACCCGAGCAGCCCTTTCGAGGAGGGCGTTCCCGAGGCCCCGCTCGGCGCCATCGCGGCGCGCAGGGCGAGACCCAGCGCCTTGAAGGTCGCCTCGGCGATGTGGTGCCGGTTGCGGCCACGAATCAGGTCGACGTGGATCGTGGCGCCGAGGTGGATCGATAGCGCCTTCCAGAACTCTTCGACGACTTCGGACTCGAGGGTCCCGATGCGACCGCGCAGCGCCACGTTGTACGACAGGAACGGCCGCCGGCCCAGGTCGATCACCACGCGCGCCAGCGACTCGTCGAGCGGCGCGTACGCGGAGGCGAAGCGCACGATGCCGTCGCGGTCGCCCAGCCCTTCCGACAGGGCCTGGCCAAGCACGATGCCCGCGTCCTCGACCAGGTGGTGAGGGTCGACCTGCACGTCGCCCGAACCGCGAAGCCGAAGGTCGAATCCGCCGTAGCGCGAAACCTGCTCGAGCATGTGGTCGAGGAACGCGAGACCCGTCGACACATCGGCACGGCCGCGCCCGTCAAGGTCGACCCTGGCCGACAGCTGCGTCTCCTTGCTCTTGCGCTCGACGCGCCCGCGCCTACTCAAGTCGCACCTCAACTGCGTGTGCGTGCGCGCCCAGGCCTTCCAGCTCGGCCAGCCGGACAGTCGCGTCGCGCAGCGACTCCAGGTCCGAGCGGCCCAGGCTGAGCACGCTAGTTCGCTTCAGAAAGGTGTGCACGCCCAGAGGCGACGCAAACCGCGCGGCGCCGGAGGTCGGCAGTGTGTGGTTGGGGCCTGCCGTGTAGTCGCCCAGCGGAACCGTCGCGTACGGCCCGACGAAGATGGCGCCCGCGTTTCGGATCCGCGCGGCGATCCGTTCCTGCTCGGCGGCGACGACGAGGAGGTGCTCGGGCGCGAACTCGTCCGCCAGCTCGATCGCCTGGTCGAGCCCGCCGGTGACGACGATGCAGCAGTTCGCCTCGCGGATGATGCTCGCGCGCTCGAGGCCCACCAGGAGGTCCCCCAGCTCCTCGACCACGCGGTCGGCCAGTGCCCTGGACGGGGTGAACAGAACGCCCCAGGCCATGGGGTCGTGCTCGAGCTGCGCCGCGAGGTCGGCGGCCAGGTAGTCGGGCCGCGCCTCGCCGTCGGCGATGATGGCCAGCTCGGTCGGCCCGGCGATCCCGTCCACACCGACCGACCCGAACACCTCTTTCTTCGCCAGCGTGACGTAGATGTTGCCCGGGCCCGCGACGACATCGACCCGCGGCACGGTCTCGGTCCCGTACGCCAGGGCGGCGATCGCCTGCGCGCCCCCTAATCGGTACACGGCGTCAACCCCGGCGATGTGCGCCGCCGCCAGGATGGGGTCCGGCACGCTTCCGTCCGCCCGAGGCGGGGTGGCGAGCACGACGTCAGCCACGCCCGCGACGCGCGCCGGGATGGCGGTCATCAACACCGTCGAGGGGTACGTGGCGCGCCCGCCCGGCGCGTAGACGCCCGCCCGCCGCACGGCGCGGGTGAGGAGCTGCAGTCCTGCCGAGCCAACCGCCGGCGCCGCGAGCTGCCGCTCGTGGAACTCGCGGATTCGCCGCGCGGCGAGCTCGAGAGCGGCGCGGTCCGGCGCGGGTAGCCGCGACGCGGCGGCCGCCATCTCCGCGCGGGGCGCCTCGAAGGACTCGCCGGGCGCGGGCGCCCACCCGTCGAACCGTTGCCCCAGCTCGCGCAGCGCCGCGTCACCTTCGGCTGCGACGCGCGCGCAGATGTCCGCCACCGCGGCCCGCCCCTTCGCGTAACGCGAGAGGTCGAGCCTCCTCGACGCCCGCGGCGATCCCAGCCACGAAGCGGCGTCGAACCTCTCAACCGGCATGGCCCGAAGCCTCCCGCAGCCTGGCGACCGCTGTCTGCACCGGCCCGCTCCGCGTCTTCAGGCTCGCCTGGTTGGCGATGAGGCGCGCGGTCGAGGCGCCGAGCACCGCGGCGATCCGCAGCCGGTTCTCCTTGAGCGTCCGGCCCGTCGCGGTCAGGTCGACGATGCCGTCGACGAGGCCAACCAGCGGCGCCAGCTCCACCGAGCCGTGGAGGCGAACCACCTCCACCGCCTGCCCGCGCGACTCGAACCACGAGCTCGCCGTCCGCGGGTATTTGGTCGCCACGCGCATCAACGGCGGCCACGTGTCGGGACCGTCGACGCCGGACCCGTCGGGCACGGCGAGCACCAGGCGGCAGCCGCCGAAGCGCAGGTCGACCAGCTCGTAATGCGCGCCCGGGGTCTCCCACAGGATGTCCTTGCCGACGATGCCCAGGTCGGCCGCGCCGTGGTCGACATAGGCGGGGACGTCAGCAGGACGCACCAGGATGACGCGCACGCTGTCGCGGTCGATGAGGAGCTGCCGTCCGAGCTCGTCGGCGCTGAGACTCGCGAGCCCAGAGTCGGCCAGCAGCGCGAGGGCGCCCGCGTGCAGGGCTCCGGTCGGCACCGCGATCGACACGCGCTCGTCGCGAGTCACGCGGCGCCACCCGCCAGGCGCGCCGCGACCTGCTCCGGCGGCAGCATGCGCGCCCTCTGGCCTTCGGCGATCCACGCGACGGCCCCCTCGCCGCGACAGTGCACGAGGTTCGCCCCGCCGATCGCATGCCACCACGTGCGGGCGGCGGCTTCGCTCCGAGCCTCGGTGTCGACCACGGCGCGCATGCCGAACAGCCGCAGCGTCGCGCCGAGCCGCAGCGCGGTGGCGAGACCTCCCTCGGCCCAGGCGATCGCCGCGTCGATCCGCGGCAGCGCGTGGCGCAGCATCTCGGAGACGAGGTCGAGCTGGATCATGAAGCCCGTCGCCGGCGCCGGCCGCCCGAACTTCTCGAGCAGCGAGTCGTAGCGCCCGCCCTGCGCCACCGGCCGGCCGAAGTCCGGGCCGTAGCCCTCGAAGATGACGCCCGTGTAGTAGTCGAAGTCGCGGATGGCGCCCAGATCGAGGTTGACGACGTCGCCGATGCCGTGTGCCACCAGCAGCTCCCGCACCTGGGCGAGCTCGGCCAGCGCCTGCTCCGACCGCCGGTTGCGCACCAGCCCACCGGCCGCGTCGAGGATCTCGGGTCCGCCGCGCAGGGCCGGGAAGCGCAGGAGCAGCTCGTGCTCGGCCGACTCGAGCGGCGTGTCTTCGAGCAGGGCCTCGAGGGTGACGAAGTCGCGCGCGACGAGCGCCTCGCGCATCGCCGCCTTGACTTCGTCGGGCAGCTTGACCGCGTCCATGATGCCGTGGAAGAACTCGGCATGGCCGACGTCGATCTGATAGCGGCGGATGCCCGTGGCCTCCATGCACCGCGCCGCGAGAGCGATGACCTCCGCATCCGCGACGGGTCCGGACGCGCCGATCAGCTCGGCGCCCACTTGGTACGTCTCTCGCCGGTGCTCGAAACGCCCCTCGTCGGTCGACAGGACGGGGCCCGCGTAGCACAGCCGCAGCGGGAGCGCGGCGGCGCGCAGCTTGCCGGCGACCAGGCGCGCCACGGGGACGGTGCGCTCGCCGACGAGCGCCACCACGTCGCCGCGCATGTCTGTGAACTTGAACAGGCGGCGTCGCTGCTCGGCGCCGAGGCCGAGGTCGAGCACGTCCATGCTTTCGACCAGCGGCGTGATCACGTGGCAGTAGCCCCAGCGGCGCATCTCCGCGAGCAGCGATTCCTGGGCGTCGCGCAGGGCCTCCGCTTCTACAGGGAGAAGGTCGCGGAAACCCGGAACCCCGCCCAGCTGAGGCTTAGGGTCGGTGAAGAAACCTCCGGGCCGTGGCCTGCTGAGTGTCAGCTCTCGTCTTCATCGTCGTCCTCGGCGTCGCCGTCCGCCTCGTCGGAGAAGTCGATGGCCTCGCCTTCGTCCTCGACCGCGTGCATACCTTCTTCAATGTCGTCGTCGCCCGCGGGCGTCTCGGCCAGCGTCTCGCCCTCTTCCTCGTCCTCGGCGAACGGCGCGGCCGCACCCCGCGTGAGAAGGCTTTCCTTGGTGTACGGCCGGAACTCCACTTCGCGCTTGCGCCGCATCGGAAAGCTCGGCTTGCCGGCGAAATGCGGGTCCTGATACGTCTCGCGCACGATCAGCTTCACGGTGTTGCCGTCACACGACGTGACGCCGGCCTGGTAGCGGTTGCCGCCGCGCATGAACTTGGTCAAGCGGCGCGCGAGCTTGGCTTCGAGCGACCCGAGCCGGACGCCGCGAGACGTCTCGACGACGATGCCGTCGCCCTCGATCTTCAGCTCGGCGACGTCGCCTGCCGCGACCTTCGAGCAGATGTCCACGCTCGCCGGCTGGTCAACCGTGGTGATCACCGTCTTGCCCATCTCCTCGACGAAGAGGTTCAGGTCGACTCTGGTCCCACCCACCTTCAGGCCTTCCTTCTGGTGCAGCAAGGCGTTGATCCGGGCGGCGTTCTTCTTGGCGATGGAGTTCATCGGGTTGAGCTTCAGCGCAGCCTCGTAAGAGGCCTTCGCGTCTTTCAGCTTGCCGAGCTCCGAGAGCGCCTTGCCCAGGCGGTTCTGGGTTTCCTCGTCGGCGCCGAAGCTGTCGATGATGAAGCGGTTCAGCTTGACGGCCTCGTCCCACTTGGCGGCGATGGCCAGCTGCACAGCATCTTCCGCATACTGCGAGCGGGGTTTGAGGTGTTCGCTGGTGTCGGCTTTCAAGACAGGGCGCGCTCCTATGGCCGGGCGAGGGATCCGAAAAAGGAATGCTGAGTATACGGTGATCCTGAGGCCTCGTTTGGCGGTTGCCGGCGCGGTGGCGCTGCTCTTCGCGCCGGCCTGCGCCACCAGCGCGCCCGCCGCGCCCGCCCCACCCACACTTCGCATCGGCGTCGACCTGCCGATCACCGGACGCGAGGCGCGCGCCGCCGTGCCCGCGTTGAACGGCGTCCGCTTCTTCGTGCAGACCCACCCCACCCTCGACGGGTTCACCGTCGCGCTGGTGACCGCCGACGACGCGAGCGACGGCGCGCCCAACGCCAACCGGGGGGCGACCAACGTCAGGTCCTTCATCGCCGACCCGACCGTGCTGGCCATGATCGGTCCGTTCGACGCGGGCGTGGCCCGCAAGGAGATCCCGATCGCCAACGCCGCCGGATTGGCCATGATCACCCCTGCGACCAGCAACCCCTGCCTGACCCGGAACGTCTTCGTGCCCGCCAAGCTCAACCCCGCGCAGACCGCGATCGCCTGCAAGATGGCCGGCCTGCCATCGGCGGCCGACCTTCGGCCGGCCCACACCAACAATTTCTTCCGGCTCACGACCACCGACGACCTGCAGGGCGCGGCGGCGGCTGACTACCTGTTCAGCGGGCTCCACCTCCTCCGCGCCGCGGCGATCTCCGACCGCGAGGCGTACGGCCAGGGGCTGGTCGACGCGTTCACCGCCCGCCTGGCCACCCTCGGAGGCACGGTCGTTAGCCGGATCGACCTGGATCCGGCGAAGCCCGAGGCCTCTGCGTTCCTGGCCCAGGTGAAGGACGAGGGGGCGCAGGCCGTCTATTACGGTGGCGGCACAGCCGGCGGCGGCTGCGCCGTGCGTGCCCAGATGAAGGCGGTTTTCCCAGCCGGTGCGTCGACTCCGTTTCTGGGCGCGGACGGCATCGCCCAGGACCCCATGTGCGTGAGGGCGGCAGGCGACAACAGCGAGGGCCTGTACGGCACGGTGCCGGTGGTCGACGCGTCAGCCCGGCCTGGCGCCGCGCCGACGATCCGCCAGTTCAAGGCCCTCTTCGGGAGCGCCAACGACTATGGCCCCTACACGATCGTTGCGTACGACGCGACCGCGGTCCTGTACGCGGCGCTCGACAACGCGATCCGGGACGCGCGCGGCAACCTGCCCGACCGCGCCAGCGTGATCTCGGCCTTGGCCGGCACTTCGGGGCTGGCGGGCGCCACCGGGAACCTGGGCTTCGACGCCTCCGGGGACACCACGAACCGAGTCATCTCGATATTCGAAGCCACCGGGTCGGACCCCCGAGCTCCCTGGAAGCTCGTCGACACAGTCGACTACAGCGCCCAACTTCCTTACTGAAGGCGCCCCGACCCGTTCACGGACGACTTGACTTGGGGGGCCCTGCAAGTCGATAGTTTGCTTCGGAGTAGCAGTTCGGCCACCCCATGTGGCCGCACTCGCCGCCGGCGCACTCTCGCCCCGACAGACGCGAGTTGGGAAGAGGGCGGCAAGTGATGGGAGGCTTTCCGGTGTGGTTTGCGCATTTTTGCCTCCCAACAAGCACAAGGGGGAACCATATGGTTCGAGCTAGGGGACTTCTGGTCCTCACGACGGCGGCTTTGGTCGCCTTTGCCTGCGGCGGCAGCACCGGCGGCGGTGGAGCCACCAAGGGCACGATCAAGATCGGGTCCGACCTGCCGGTCTGTACGGTGGGCGGCCAGTCGACGGCCAACGGCGTTCAGTTCGCGGTCAACCAGAAGAACGCCGCGGGTGGCGTCAACGGCTACACGATTGCGTACCAGAGCTTCGACGACTGCCGGCAGGGCGCCTACAGCGCCGACGCCGGGGTCGAAAACGTCCAGACCATGCTGGGCGACGCCAAGTTCCTGGGCATGATCGGCCCTTACAACTCCGCGGTGGCGAAGGCCGAGATTCCGATCGCTTCGCCGCAGCACTTCGTGATGATCAGCCCTTCGAACACCAACCCGTGTCTGACCAAGGAGCAGCAGCCTCCGCTCCCGGCGTGCAGCTATCACGCCGCCGACCTGCGGGCCGGCAACCCGAACAACTACTGGCGGGTCGTGACGACTGACGACTACCAGGGCCCGGCGATGGCCCTCTACATGTACAAGACGCTGGGCATCACGAAGATCGGCATCCTGGATGACAGCACCGTGTTCGGTGTAGGCATCTCCGGCGCGTTCGAGACCCAGTTCAAGACGCTTGGCGGCACGGTCGTCAAGCACTCCGAGTACCAGAAGACCCAGACCAGCGACTGGAAGTCGATCCTGCTCGCCTTCAAGAACGGTGGCGCGCAGGGCGTGTACGTCGGCGGCACCGACGACCAGAACATCTGCATTCCGCGCAAGCAGATGAAGGACATCGGATGGGACGCCCCGTTCGGTGGCGGTGACGGCATCGAGACGACGGACTGCATCGACCAGGCGGCCGGCAACGAGCAGAACATCTACGCCACCTCGGCCGGCGCCGACGCGACCCAGGTCGCGGGAGCCAAGGACACGATCGCGGCGTTCAAGAAGCAGTTCACCGGCGCCAACGACTTCGGCGGTTACACCATGCAGGCGTACGACGCGGCGAACGCGCTGATGGCAGCCATCGGCCGGGCGATTAACGACGCGAACGGCAGCGTGCCGAGCCGCGAGCAGGTCCGGGCCGAGATGGCCAAGACCACGGCCTTCAAGGGCGTGATCGGGACCTACAACTTCGACCAGAACGGCGACACCGACCTGAAGATCGTTTCGATCTACATTGTCAACGCCAACCTGAGCGCAGACGCGGTCGCCAACTCGACCGGAGTTTGCGGCAAGAACGCGAAGACCGACTGCTTCGTCTGGAAGACCCAGTTCGACTTTGCTCACCCGAGCTAACCTTTTAGCCCAATAGATATCAACGAGGAGGCCCGATGGATCCACCGGAGGGCCTCCTCTCGGTCTAGCTAAAGGAGGGGAGCGCACTGGAAGCTGGGGTCTTTACCAGGCGTAGCGCCTTGAGCCGCGTGCGCTCGTTGACCATCGGCGGCTTCGGCCTGATCGATTTCCTCTTCTACCTGGTCAGCCTCGCCGCCCTGCTCCTCCTGTTGAGCGAGGCGGTCATCCACCCAGCCGAGTTCGCCCAGATCACGATCTTCGGCATCACCGACGGCGCGATGTACGCCCTGGTCGCGCTGGGCTACACGATGGTCTACGGCATCATCGAGCTGATCAACTTCGCCCACGGCGACCTTTTCACGCTGGGGGCCTACATCGGCACGATCGTGTTGGGCTTCTTTGCCGTCGGCGAGGAAAGCTTCTCGGTGATCAACTTGCTCGCCCTGCTGGTCGTCTTCCCGGTCGTCATGTTGATCCTGGGAGCCGTCAACGTGACCATCGAGCGGATCGCCTACCGTCCGCTGCGCAACGCACCACGCCTGGCGCCGCTCATCACCGCGATCGGAATGTCGTTCGTCCTCGAGGGCGTGATGTTCCTGTACTCAGGACCCGCCACCGTCCACTTCCCCGACATCCTCCCTCACGGTCCCGGCTGGCAGACCACGATCGGAGGCGTTTTCATCGCCTTCAAAGACATCTTCGTCGTCGTCGTGGCGGCCATCCTCGTGGCGCTCCTCGCCGTCTTCATCAATCGCAGCAAGCTCGGCAAGGCGATGCGCGCCACGGCGCAGGACCGCGACGCGGCGCAGCTGATGGGCATCGACATCAACCGCACCATCGCCGCGACGTTCTTCATCGGCGCCCTGCTCGCGGGCGCCGGCGGCATCATCTGGGGCCTTTACTTCAACAACATCGAGTACCACCTCGGCTTCCGAACGGGCCTGATAGCGTTCACCGCGGCCGTTTTCGGAGGCATCGGCAACATTCCGGGCGCCGCCCTTGGCGGCTTGCTCATCGGCATGATCTCCGCCTACAGCGATTCCTACATCGGCTCGACGTGGACCGAGGTCGTGATCTTCGGCATCTTGATCGGCGTCCTCGTCCTGCGGCCGACCGGACTCCTCGGCATGCGGGTGCCGGAGAAGTGAGCGAGCCCGTCGCGGCCGGCAAGCGCCGCTCCCTGTTCGCGCGGCTGAACCTGCGCGAGCGGATTCGCGACCGCGACCAGGCGGTGTACGGGGTCCTCCTGCTCGTTGCGCTCGTGTTCCCGTGGGCCGACTACTTCGTGACCGGCAGCACCTCGGACGTCTCCAAGGCCGCCCATGCCGGCACGTGGGTGCTGCTCGCCATCGGCCTCAACGTCGTGGTCGGGTTCGCCGGTCTGCTCGACCTGGGCTACGCGGCGTTCTTCGCGATCGGCGCGTACACGTACGCCCTGTTCGCGTCCGCGCAGCTGGCATCCTCGCCGCTCCACCACCAGTACCACATCCCGTTCTGGATCATGATCTTCGTGGGGATGCTCGTCGCGGCGAGCTTCGGCGCGATCCTCGGCTTCCCCACGCTGCGGCTCCGCGGCGACTACCTGGCGATCGTCACCCTGGGCTTCGGCGAGATCGTGCCCCAGCTCTCGTTCAACCTCTCCCAGTGGACCGGCGGCATCAACGCGATCGGCGGCATCGACCAGCCATGGCTCCCGTTCTGGATCACCGGCCCGTGGGCCGGGGCCAACAGCATCGCGACGATCCAGAACTTCACGTGCCGCGTGTCCTGGTCCCAACAGCTGTTTCCGTGCTATGCGTTCAGCTTCGACCCGGTGGCGTACTACGTCCTGATCGTGATCCTGATCATCGGCGCCGTCATCCTCGTGAGCAACCTGTACCGCTCGCGGATCGGCCGGGCGTGGATGGCGATTCGCGAGGATGAGGTCGCGGCCGCGGCGATGGGGATCAACACCGTGACGACAAAGCTGCTGGCCTTTTCGATCGGCGCCTCGTTCAGCGGGTTCGCCGGCGCGTACTACGGAGCCAGCATCGGCCTGGTAAGCCCCGACTCCTTCTTCTTCGTGGTTTCCATCACGGTGCTCGTCATGGTCGTGCTCGGAGGCATGGGCAACATCAGCGGGGTGATCGTCGGCGCGCTGGTCATCTACTACATCCTCTACAGCTTCCTGCCGGCGATGCCGCCCTTTGTCGAAAACCTGGCCAACAACCTGGGCCTGAGCTCGCTCGACCACGTCAACGGCAACTGGCCGGGCCTGGCCAGCGCGACGCAGCGCCTCAACTTCTTGATCTTCGGTTTGATCCTCGTCCTGGTGATGCTGCTGCGGCCGCAGGGCTTGTTCCCGAGCCGCGTGCGCGAGCAGGAGCTGAAGCACGCGGCGGTCCAGGAAGAGGAGACGGTCGTGGAGCAGGCGCAAGCCGTATGAGCCAGCAACCACCGAAAGCAGAGGCCAAGCCCGACAACATCCTCGAGCTCACCCACCTCACCAAGCGCTTCGGCGGCCTGGTGGCGGTCGACGACGTGAGCCTGAACATCAAGCGCGGCGAGGTCTTCGCGCTGATCGGGCCGAACGGCGCCGGCAAGACAACTTTGTTCAACAACGTGACCGGGCTCTTCACACCGACAAGCGGTCGCGTCGTGTTCGACGGGCGCGATATCACCGGGTCTCGGCCACACGAGGTGGCAAAGCTCGGGATCGCGCGCACCTTCCAGAACATCCGCCTCTTCGACTTCATGACCTCCCTCGACAACGTGCGGGTGGGGCGCCACGTGCGGATGAAGGCGAACCTGTTCGACTCGCTGTTCAAGCTGCCTCGCGAGCGCCAGGAAGAGGAGCGGGTCACGAAAGAGGCGATGGACCTGCTTCGCTTCGTCGGCATCCAGAAGCAGGCGCATCAGTACGCCCGCAACCTGCCCTACGGCCAGCAGCGCCGCCTCGAGATCGCCCGCGCGCTCGCCACCGACCCGAAGCTCCTCCTGCTCGATGAGCCGGCGGCCGGCTTCACGCCGCAGGAGAAGGTGGAGCTGATGCAGCTGGTGAAGAAGATCCTCACGCGCGGCGTCACCGTCTTCCTGATCGAGCACGACATGAAGGTGGTGATGGGCATCTCCGGGCGGATCGTTGTCCTGGACCACGGCGAGAAGATCGCCGAAGGGCCGCCCGAGGAGGTGCGCAACGACGTCCGCGTGATCGAGGCCTACCTGGGCAAGAGCGCGTAGCGGATTGCGAAGCTGATGTCGCTGCTCGAGCTGGACGGCGTCAACGCGTTCTACGGACGCATCCAGGCGCTGCGCCAGGTCACCATCCGAGTTGAAAAGGGCGAGATCGTGGCGCTGATCGGGTCGAACGGCGCCGGGAAGACGACCACGCTGCGCACCATCTCCGGCCTGATGCACCCCAACGCGGGCACGATCCGCTTCGACGGGATGGAAATCACGCGGACCGGGCCTTCGCGGATCGTGGGGCTGGGCATCTGCCAGTCGCCGGAAGGTCGCCGGCTGTTTCCTCGCATGACCGTGGGCGACAACCTTCTCCTGGGCGCGTACACGCGAAACGATCGGCCGGGTATCGCCTCCGACATGCAGAGGGTGTTCCAGCTGTTCCCGAGGCTCCTGGAGCGACGCAGCCAGATCGCCGGAACGCTGTCGGGTGGCGAACAGCAGATGCTTGCGATGGGCCGCTCGCTGATGGCAAGGCCGAAGGTGCTCATGCTCGACGAGCCGTCCCTGGGACTCGCGCCGATTCTCGTCGACACGATCTTCGACATCCTCCGCGAGATCAACTCGCAGGGCACGACGGTGCTTCTCGTGGAGCAGAACGCGCGCCGGGCGCTGGAAGTGGCGAACCGCGGCTACGTCCTCGAGACCGGCGTCATTGTGCAGGAAGGTTCGGGCCGCGAGCTGCTGGCGTCCGAAGAGGTGCAGAGAGCCTACCTGGGCATGTAGCCCTTGGCCCGACCCTCGGATAGTCCGGACTAACCGGGCATTTCCCCGACCAGAACCTCGGATAGTCCGGACTATCCGGTGTCTAGCGCGCCGGCTGGTAGCTCGAGACGAACAGGTAGATCAGCACGAGCGCAAACGCGCCGTACTCGAGGACCACGTTGCGGCTGAAGCTGTCCTCGACCGTGTGCCGCACAAGGCCGCGGTTGATGTACCACGCGATGAGCAGCACCACCGCGAACCAGCCCTCGTTGATGACGAGATACAGCTGCAGCGCGTTGATCGCCCAGGCGAGAAACGTGACCACCTGGCCGACGAACAGGGCGAAGATGAAGGCCCTCCGCGGCGCGATGGAGGCGCCATTGATCCGGAAGCTGCGATACGAGGCGAGGAACGTGATGGTGAAGATCCACAGGAGCTGCAGGATGATGTTGAAGTGCAGCGTGACGATGACCAGGTAAGCGCCGAACACGACGACGACCAGCAGCAGTTCCTGCAGCACGATGTGGCCGCGCTTCTCCTGGTCGCGCAAGCGCAGATAGTCCAGCCGAGCCGCGACGATGAACCCCGCCCCGAAGGCGGCGGTGGCGATCGCGTACTTCCACAGCGTCACGTCCTGGAACTGGGTCAGACCCGCGAGCGTGATGGCACCCAGCGCGACCGGGATGTAGTGCTCGATGCGTGGGAACTCCTGCGTGCCGCGTAGATAGCCCAACACGGCCGGCGCTGCGAGCACGACCAGGCCGAGGGCGAGCGCCCACACCTGACCCTGGCCCAGCAGCTCGGACTTGAAGCCGAGCGCGAGGGCGGCGAGCACGATGCCCGCGAAGATCAGGAAGCTGCGATCGCGTTCTGCTTTGGCCGCGCTGTCGGTCGGGACGACCTTCTCGGCCAGGACCGGCGGTAGCTTCATCTCGGGGAAGGAATTCTATACACGGCCGTAACGGTCCTGGAGCCGTACGACGTCATCGATCTCGGGCGTCGAGACCTCGAAGATGTCGGTGTCCTCGACCGCCGTCAGGCGGTGTCGCATGCCCGGAGTGATGTGGAGCGTGTCGCCGGCATGCATGCGCCGGGTCGTCAGCGACCCGTCGGCCCCGCCGACTTCGATGTCGACCGCGCCCCTCATCACGTACTGGAACTCGTCCTTCCGCTCGTGGTACTGCAGCGAGAGAGCCTCCCCCTTGTTGACGTGCAGGATCTTGCCTGCATATCGGTCGGTGATCGCCCAGCGGAGCTCGTAGCCCCACGGTTTTTCGACTCTGTGGTTCTCTGCCCGGCCGAACTCAGGTTGCAACTGCGTGCTGTCTGATCCCGACGATATCCTCCAGGGCGCGCAGCCGGGCCTCCACCCCCTGGCTGTCCGGCGCTTCCGAATAGATTCTGATCAGCGCCTCGGTGCCGCTCGCGCGAAGCAGGACCCAGCTGCCGTCCGCGAGGTAGAACTTGAACCCGTCGTCGGATCGCACGCGCTGAACCTGGACGCCAGCAATCTCGTTCGGCTCGTTCTTCTCCAGCGTGTCGAGGATTCGCTTGCGGTCGGTGTCGTACGTTTCGCGCTGGAGGTGGATGTCGTGGCGCGCGTAGGCGTGTGGGCCAACCCGCCGCTCGAGCGCCGCGAGGAGCTGCGAGATGGTCATGCCGGACTTGACCATCATGTCCGCGAAAAGCAAACCGACGAGAATGCCGTCGCGCTCCGGGATGTGGCCGCGCACCGCGTACCCGCCCGACTCCTCGCCTCCGAGCAGCGCGTTGGTCTCGATCATCTTCGGCGCCACGTTCTTGAAACCGACGGGCACCTCGTACACGCGCTCGCCGAACTCGGCGCCCAGCTTGTCCACCATCGCGGTCATGTTCACGGTCTTGACGACCGGTCCGCGCATGCCGCGCGCCTCGAAGAGGTACAGCATCAGGAGCGCAAACACCTGCAGCTGGTTGATGAAACGGCCAGTCTCGTCGATGATCCCAACCCGGTCCGCGTCCCCGTCGGTGCAGATGCACAGGTCCTGGCTGCCGACTTTCATGACAGCGATCGCCGAGTCAATGTTCGGCGGGATCGGTTCGGGGTTGATGCCTCCGAATAGCGGGTTGCGGACGTTGTGCAGCTCGGTCACGACGGTCCGACCGCCGCCGATCATCTCCGAGATGTAGCCGTAGCCCGATCCGTACATGCATTCGTGGACGATCCGCAGGCCGGCATTCTTGATCCCGTCGATGTCGACCATGCGCGCGATCTGCGCGTAATAAGGCTGGCGTGGGTCGTACGACGAGACAAGCCCGTGACCGATCGTTGGATCCGGCGCCGCGACCTCGTCCAGGGCTGCGATGTTGCGCTCCAGCTCGGCGATCACCACTGACGGCACGGCGCTGCCTGTCTCGGTCTTGCCTTTGTAACCGTTGAACTGGTATGGGTTGTGGCTGGCGGTGATCGCCACGCCGCCCGTCGCCTTGCGATCGATCACCGTCCATGACGCCACCTGGGTCGGCGAAGGACGGTCGAAGACGAGCGTCTTGACGCCGTTGCTGGCAAATACGTGCGAGACCGCCTGCGCGAAGTCCTCGGAGGCAAACCTGCAGTCGTAGCCGATGACGGCGAGCGGATCGTTCGAGCGAGACTTCATGTATTCGGCATGCGCCTGGGCGACGCGGCGCACGTTGCCAAACGTGAAGTCGTCCGCGATCACGCCTCGCCAGCCGTCCGTGCCGAATTTGATCTGGTCCGCCTTTGGCATATGCATGAAAAGGGTAATGCCGGGGTCCCCACGAAGTCGAAGACTTCGTGGGGTGGTTACAGGTAGCGCGTCTTCCGGGCGCGCCTGAGGGCGTCCACGACCTTGCGCACGTCCTGCGCCCGACTGCGCGGGACGACCAGGAGCGCATCCTCGCTGTCGACGATGATCATGTCCTGCACGTCGATCGCGGCGATCAGCCTCCGCTCGCCGAAGACCAGGCTCCCCGTGGTGTCGACCAGCACCGCTTCCCCCTCCACCGAGTTGCCGTGCGCATCCGCGTGGATGCGAGCGCCGAGCTCGGCCCAGTTGCCGATGTCCGCCCAATCGAAGCGCGCGGGCACGAGCAGGAGCCGGTCGGTCTTCTCCATCACCGAACGGTCGATCACCTCTGCCGGCAGTCGCCGGTACAGGTCGGCCGCGGCGTCCTCGTCGCCGGCATCGCGGGCGGCCAGCACCTTGCGCAGGCCGGCGAGGTGACCCGGCGCATGCCGGCCGAGCTCCTCGATGAACGTCTCGAGCCGCCACGAGAACCAGGCCAGGTTCCAGTAGTAGCCGCCTTCGCGCATGAACCTCTTGGCCGACGCCGCGCTGGGCTTCTCGATGAATCGCTTGACGCGGAGCGTGCCGCGCACGACCCGGCCCGGCGCGTGGATGTAGCCGAGACCGGTCGACGGAAATGTCGGCCTCAGTCCGACAGTGATCAGGCTGTCCGTCGTGGCGGCGGCGGTCACCGCCGCGCGCACCACCTTCGTGACCTCGGCGCGCCCGCGGACTACATGGTCGGCCGGGAGCCCGATCATGACCGCGCCGGGCATGCGCTGCTGCAGGGTCAGGGCGGCCAGGCCGTACGCGTTGGTCGTGCCCCGAGCCGAGGGTTCGAGGATCAGGTGCCCGGCGCCGACCTCAGGCAGGACCGACTCGATGATCTCGCGCTGCCTCGTCTCGGTCAGCACGAACACCTCGTCGGCAACCGACTTCGCCCGGTCGTACGTCGCGCGCAGCAGCGGCCGCCCACGGTCGGCGAACGGCAGCACGTGCTTGGGGGTCGAGCTGCGCGAGCGGGGCCACAAACGGGTGCCGGCGCCCCCAGCCGGAATCACGGCCACGGTTGGGGGCTTCGTCACGACAGTGCTTCGGCGAGCTCCTTGGCGCGCGCCGTCGACTCCCAGGGCGCGTCGATGTCGCTGCGCCCGAAATGGCCGTACGCCGCGGTCTGCCGAAACAGCGGGCGGCGCAGGTTCAGCTCCTTGATGATGCCGAGCGGGCTGAGGTCGAAGAGCCTGTTGACGGCGGCCGCGATGTTGGCGTCGCCCACCCGGCCCGTGCCGAACGTGTCGACGCGCACGGCGACCGGCTTCACGACGCCGATCGCGTAAGAGACCTGGACCTCGCACCTGGTCGCCAGGCCCGCCGCGACGATGTTCTTGGCCACGTGGCGCGCGCCATATGCGCCTGCGCGGTCGACCTTCGTGGGGTCCTTGCCCGAGAAGCACCCGCCGCCGTGCCGCGCGTAGCCGCCATACGTGTCGACCATGATCTTGCGGCCGGTCAGCCCTGCGTCCGCCACCGGTCCTCCGACGACGAACCGGCCGGTCGGGTTGATGAACATGCGGACCGAACCGTTGCGCAGGTCAGATGGGATGACCGCGTCGATGACATGCTCGGTGATGTCCGAGCGCAGCTGATCGATGTCGACCTCGTCATGGTGCTGCGTCGACAGCACGACGTTGTCGACGCCCTGAGGACGGCCGTCGTCGCCGTAACGGACCGTGACCTGGACCTTGCCATCGGGACGCAGGTAGCTGAGCGACTTGTTGCGCCGGACCTCGGCCAGCCTGCGGGCGAGCCGGTGTGCGAGCGTGATCGGGAGCGGCATCAGCTCGGGCGTCTCGTCGCAGGCAAAGCCGAACATCATGCCCGAGTCACCCGCGCCGCCCACGTCGACGCCCTGCGCGATGTCGGGTGACTGCTCGTCGATGCTGGTCATCACCCCGCAGGTCTCGGCGTCGAACCCGTACTTGGCGCGCGTGTAGCCGACCTCGCGCACGGTCTGCCGGATGATGCGAGGAATGTCGACGTAGCAGTCGGTCGTGATCTCACCGACCACGATCACCAGGCCGGTGGTGACGATCGCCTCGCACGCAACTCGCGCCAGCGGGTCCTTGGCCAGGATGGCGTCGAGGATGGCGTCGGAGATCTGGTCGGCCAGCTTGTCCGGATGGCCTTCGGTGACGGACTCGGACGTGAAGACAGACACTGCGGGTCCTCCTTTGAATCTCCCGCGCCGGCAAGGCCGCGCTCACGGCGTGAGCGCGTCCCCAAGCGCCAGGTTCATACCTCTGGGACTGCCGAATCCTAACCGCTTAGTTCAGAGGCAGGTAATGGATCCCCGAGTGGCGAAACAGGCGCGAGCCTCGCTCCCGCAGCACCTTCGCCGTGGCCACGCGCGAGGACTCCATCACCGCCTCGAGGTTTTCCCGCTTCATCTCCCACGTGGCCGCGGGCACCGTGACCGGGCACAGGACGACGATGCGGCTCCGCTGCCGCAGCCGCTCGTAGTCGCTGAGCATCTGGTGGTGCAGCGAGAGCTGCAGCGTCCGCGCGATGAGCTCGGCGAAGCCCGAGGGCGCGCCCTGGAACTCGCCGCCTGCCATGAGGCTGATGGCGAGGATGTCCTTGGCTCCGTCATCGACGGCGATGTTCAGGGGGGTGTTCTCCACCACCCCACCGTCGAGGTGCTCGCGGTCGTTGACGCGCACCATCGGGAAGATGCCTGGGATGGCAGTCGAGGCGAGGAGCGCCGGCGTCAGGTCTCCAGACCGAAACACGGCGGGCTTGCCCGCGTTCAGGTCCGTCGCCACGACCGCCAGCGGGACGCGCAGCTGCTCGAAGGTGGTGATGCCCGTGAGCGACTGCGCCCGCTCGATGAGGCGGCGAACGTTCTCCTGCGGGAACACGCCCAGCTGGTCGCGCCGGACGCCGGATGCGATGAGGCTGAGCGGATGCGCCTGGAAGACGGTCAGCGCCGGCCGGGACATCCAGACCTCACGCAGCATCATCGTGCCTGCCAGGGACGGATAAGCGGCGATCGAAGCGCCGTTCAGCGCCCCGACGCTGGTGCCGACGATGGCGGCCGGCGCCTCGACGTCAGCTTCGAAGAGCGCCTGCAGGACGCCTACCTGCGCGGCGCCCCTCGCGCCGCCTCCGCCCAGCACCCACGTGCGCCGAGCGGCTCCAAACATTCTTGTCGGTTCCTTGGGCTAGGTGCCTTCCTCCCAGGAGGAAAGATAGCGGCGCTGCTCCTCGGTGAGGACATCGATCGCAATGCCCATCGCGTGCAGCTTCAGCCGCGCCACCTCGCTGTCGATCTCGACCGGCACGCCGTAGACCTTCTTCTCCAGGCTCGCCGCGTTCTTGGCGATGTACTCGGCGCACAGCGCCTGGTTGGCGAAGCTCATGTCCATCACGGCCGCCGGGTGTCCCTCCGCAGCCGCCAGGTTGATGAGACGCCCCTCGGCAAGCAGAAACAGCCGCCGTCCGTCGCCCAGCCGGTACTCCTGCACGGACGGCCGAACGCTGCGCACGCCGGTGGCCAGCTCGTCCAGCGCCTTCAGGTTGATCTCGGAGTTGAAGTGGCCCGAGTTGGCCAGGATGGCTCCGTCCTTCATCGCCTCGAAGTGCTTGCGGTCGAGCACGTTGACATCGCCGGTGACGGTGACGAAGATGTCGCCTTCCAGCGCCGCCCGGTCCATCGGCAGCACGCGAAAGCCGTCCATCGCCGCCTCCAGCGCCTTGAGCGGATCGATCTCGGTGACCACCACCTCGGCGCCGTGGCCCTTGGCCCGCGACGCCAGGCCGCGACCGACCCACCCGTAGCCGGCGACCACGAACGTCTTGCCCGCGAGCAGGACGTTGGTCGAGCGGATGATGCCGTCGATCGTCGACTGGCCGGTGCCGTACCGGTTGTCG
>Ga0070698_100000979_pt1 | contig 31383 bp, 24 predicted proteins | sample KBSK1502metaG_FD_65477 | JGI IMG/M metagenome (GOLD analysis project Ga0070698, IMG submission 65477) | Corn, switchgrass and miscanthus rhizosphere microbial communities from Kellogg Biological Station, Michigan, USA - KBS K1-50-2 metaG | ecosystem: Host-associated > Plants > Roots >...
CTCCAGCTTATCGCCATTTCGCATCCCATAAACAATGTGATCTTGCAGGCGTTCTACCTGCCGGTTCTTGACCAAGCTAATAGTTTTCGCGGCATCTTCTCTTGGTTGCGCCACAAACAGGTGAGGCGTTTTTCTGACGATATTGCGAAGCTCGTCCAGGCCGCTCTCCAGATCGTGAACGGTGAAAAATCGTTCGCCGGTGAGAGTTCGAATTTGGAACGATTCGGCCTGTTCGAGCACGAGCTCGCGTTGATCCAGGTCGCCGAGCCAATAGGTCTGGATTGTTGGTAAGATTGGCCATTCACCGAGGTAATAGCGAATGATGGTGCTCGAGAAATGCAAAAGGCTGCGATCGTCAGCGAACTGAGAACCGACCGGGTTGACCAACGCGACGGTGCCTTTTCGCACGCAATGTATGAGTCCAGGGACGCCGATTCGACTGTCGGATTTGAAGACCAGCGGGTCGAGCCAAGGATCGGCTACTCGGGAATAGATCACATCGATCCTCTCCAGGCCGGAAACGGTCTTAAGGAACAGTGAATCGTTCAATACCAGCAGATCTCCACCCTGGACCAACGGTATCCCCATGCGACGAGCCAGAAAGCTGTGCTCGGAGTAAACCGCGCTGGCGGCCCCAGGCGTTAGCAGCACTACGGAAGGATCGGTCGTTCGAACCATGCTTCGCAGCCGTAGCAGAATTTCGGTCGGAACGTCTGCCATCGGTTCAATCGGAAGATGTTCAAACAGGTCCGGAACCACCCGAGCGAGAAGCCGCCGGTCCTGCATCATATACGAAATCCCGGAAGGATGGCCGAAATAATGATGTTTTACCGCAAGTCGCCCGTCTGCATCCCGATAAAGACAGATCCCATTTAAATGCAGGTAGCGTCCATTGGTCGGTTTCAGCCCAACGGCGCTGCGCTGAAAGTGGGGGCTGCCAAGAATGAGAGGTATCGGCAGGATGCCTTCCCGCAGAATTTCCCTCTTGCCGTAAACATCGTGTAGGAGAAGCTCGAACGCCCGAACCCTTTGCTGGAATCCTCGGGTGATTAGCTCCCATTCTTCCGGCAGAAAAAGATGCGGCAGCAAATCAGAGAACCAGGTATTTGCTCGATCAGTGTGAAAGCTTCCAAAGGTAATGCCGAGTTCCCGCAGACTGGCGTGGAGACGCTGTTCCAGCTCGTGGAGATGGGATGGGGTGTAGCTCTCTAGTTTGGCCAGAAGCTCGACATACTGGGGTCTCGCATACCCTTGGGTATCGAAAACCTCATACCACCGTGTGACTGCGGGCCGGTCATTCCCAACCATCTGGAGTCTTATACAGTGAAATAGCCAATAGCCAATAGCCGATAGCCGAAGCAACGCCGGAAACGCCGAGAACGCCGGTAACGCCGTGAGAGGTGATTGGTGAGAAGGGCGCAGTGAGAACAGCGGTAACACTTCTGGTTCAGAACATCGGTAACACCTCAGGGTTGCTAATCACCTCTCACCTCTTGGGCGCTCCCGGCGTTACCGGCGTTACCGGCGCTGACGGCGTTGCTATCGGCTATCATCCTTCTGGGGTTGCGGATTACGATAATGCGAGACATTCTACGAGCAGTGAATCCCCGGTTTCTCAGACCTCAACGCCTCGCCTGAATCGCGAAGGGCCGCCGGCAGTGCGGCCTCGGTCGTATCTGGCCCTCTATGCAGCACATTTACAGTGACCCAACGTTCGAAATGGCTTGCGATCAATTTTACTTGATCGCGGATTACTTACAGATCCCGGATAATCTCCGCGAACGCCTGATGTATCCCAAACGATCGGTCGCTGTGGCCGTGCCAGTCCGAATGGATGATGGGTCGACCAAAGTATTTCAGGGCTACCGTGTACAGCATCACCTGTCGATGGGGCCAACCAAAGGAGGTACCCGGTTTGCACCCGGAGTGACCCTGGGAGAAGTCGCTGCTCTATCAATGTGGATGAGTTGGAAATGCGCTTTAAGCGGTCTCCCGTACGGCGGCGCGAAGGGTGGAATTGATTGCGATCCACGAAAGCTGTCCGTGGGCGAAATGGAACGACTATCCCGGCGCTACATGCAGGAGATGATTCCGTTTATCGGGCCTCACACCGACATTATGGGTCCAGACATGGGGACAAATGAACAGATCATGTCATGGTTCATGGATACCTACTCCGCCCATCAAGGGCACGCAGTGCCGGGAATTGTAACGGGAAAACCGGTCAGCGTCGGGGGGACCTATGGGCGTCGCGAGTCGACCGGGCGGGGAACGGTCTATTTGATTGAGCGTGCTGCCCACCAAATGAAACTGAAGCTGTCAGGCGGAACGGCGGTAATCCAGGGCTATGGGAATGTCGGAGCGGTCGCTGCCCGCGGTCTCGCATTTAAGAATGGCATGCAGGTGATTGCGATCAGTGATATCTCGGGGGCCTACCGCAACGATGACGGCATTGACATCAAAGCGGTCGACAAGCACGTGGAGAAGTACGGTGCATTAGCCGGATTTCCCGGCGCAGACCCAATCCCGGTTAACGAATTACTTACTACTCCGTGCGACGTACTGATCCCGGCCGCCATCAGCGGTGTCATTAATCGAAACAATGCTGCCAAGATCCAATGCCGAATTCTGGCCGAGGCTGCGAACGGTCCAACCACTGTCGAGGCCGATAAGGTACTATTCCAACGCTGGAACGAAATATTCGTGCTTCCCGACATTCTCTGTAATGCAGGCGGCGTCATAGTGTCGTATTTTGAATGGGTTCAGAGCCTGCAGAGTTTTTTCTGGAACGAAACCGAAGTAATGGATCGCCTTTTCCGGGTTTTGGAACAATCCTTTGGGGCGGTAATCAAACGGGCCAAAGAAGAAAGGATCCCGCATCGGCTTGCCGCTTTAGCGATTGGAGTGGAGAAGGTGATGCAAGCGAAAAAGGTCCGCGGTCTGTTTCCGTAGCAGTGCGTCGGATTTAGGAATGAAGCGACATGGCAGACAATGTTTTTAGCGATAAAATGGCTGGCCCGGTGAACGAGCCGCCTTCGCCGGCTACGGCGCGCCCGAAATCTCAGAACAGGTATGTCTCGGAGCGCGGCGCGATTCGCCGCTGCGGATTCGTAGTCGGGCTGCTCAGGAACCACAAATTATCCTCTAACTTGACCTCGCAACCCGACGGGCTGCAAAATCTCGGCGGTGTCATTTGAATTTCCGCCTAAGCTTGCCCTAATTCTACACCCCCCGGAGGAGGCGCTAGCAAACGATGTTTTTATCCTCATAGCATTGTGCCGCCGCCACCTCAGATCGATCACCACTTTACTGCTCATTCTTGACTTCGTATGCAGATTCCGACCAGCGAAACGCAGGATGTCGCCAAACCAGCCAGCTCGAATTGGTTTAAAGGCGCAATAATTTACCAGCTCCATATCAAGACCTTTTGTGATGCCAATAACGACGGCATCGGAGATTTCCAGGGGTTGCTCAGTAAACTCGATTACTTGCGGAACCTCGGCGTCACTGCGATCTGGCTGCTACCATTCTATCCCTCGCCACTCCGCGATGACGGTTATGACATAGCGGACTACTATAACGTGCATCCATCGTATGGAACGCTGGATGACTTTCGTCAATTCCTCGAGGCGGCACATGAAGCCGGGCTCAAGGTGATCACTGAATTGGTGTTGAACCATACCAGCGACCAACACATTTGGTTTCAACGATCACGACGAGCGGTAGCGGGCGATCCGTGGCGGGATTATTACGTTTGGTCGGATGATCCGAATAAGTATCAGGATGCCCGAATCATCTTCAAGGACACCGAACTGAGTAACTGGACCTACGACCCGGTCACCAAGTTGTATTTCTGGCATCGCTTTTATTCGCACCAGCCCGACCTGAACTATGATAACCCGGAAGTCTGTTCCGCGATGTTCAAGGTCGTGGATTTTTGGCTCGATATGGGGGTGGATGGACTTCGACTCGACGCGGTGCCTTATCTCTTCGAACGCGAAGGAACGAGTTGCGAGAATCTGCCGGAGACCCACGAATATCTACAGAAGGTCCGAGCTCACATCGATGCCAAATATGTCGACCGGATGCTCCTGGCGGAAGCTAATCAGTGGCCGGATGACGCAGTCGCCTATTTCGGGATAGGAAACGAATGTCACATGGCGTTCAACTTTCCGATCATGCCGCGGATTTATATGTCGCTGCACATGGAGGATCGCTATCCGCTCGTGGATATCCTCGACCAAACGCCAAATATCCCGGAAAATTGCCAATGGGCGATTTTCTTGCGCAATCACGATGAGCTAACCCTTGAGATGGTGACGGAAGAAGAGCGCGACTACATGTATCGCGTTTACGCCCGCGATCCCCGCGCTCGCATCAATCTTGGGATTCGCCGGCGGCTTGCTCCGCTCCTGAGCAACAACCGACGTAAGCTCGAGCTGATTCACGCAATCCTCTTTTCTATGCCCGGAAGCCCGATCCTGTACTACGGGGATGAGATCGGGATGGGGGATAATATCTATCTCGGCGACCGCAACGGCGTGCGTACGCCGATGCAATGGAGCGCAGATAAGAACGCCGGCTTTTCCCGAGCTAATCCCCATTCCTTGTTTTTACCGGTCAACATCGATCCGGAATTCCATTATGAGGCAGTGAACGTGGAAGTGCAGGAAACCAATCTCTCATCGTTTCTTTGGTGGATGCGTCGGATCATCGCCATGCGCAAACGGTTTCCGGCGTTCGGCCATGGTGATTTTCGGATGCTGTTCCCTTCGAATAACAAAGTGCTGGTTTTCACCCGCACCTATGAGACACAAACGATCTTGGTTGTGATAAATTTGGCGCGTTTTACCCAAGCGGTTGAGTTGGATCTCCAACCGTGGGTGGGCTGGACTCCGGAAGACGCGTTCGGCCATGGCCGGTTTCCGGTGATTCGGGACACACTCTACCCCATCACTCTCGGTCCAACCACATTCTATTGGTTGTTGTTAACCCCGCCGGAGACGGGGGGCGTTTCCGACGGCGAAAAATATCTTCCGACGATCGATTACAATGGCACCACGGCCTGGTGGTATTCGTCCGCCGGCACGAAATTTCTTGAACGTGATCTAATCCATTATATGCGCGGGTGCCGATGGTATCGCAGCAAGTCGCGCAGCATCGTTAGTACGGCGTTGGCTGACTTAGTGGAGCTGGGTGGGGGAGATTCAACCCAATTCCTTCTCATCGGCGTAAATTTTTCGGAAGGAGCGCGTGATCTCTACGCACTGCCGGTCAAGGTGGTGTCCGGAGACGAGGCGCGCTCAATCGAAGTCGAATATCCAGGCGCCGTCATCGCCAGAGTTGGCGCAGAAGGCGATTTGCTGGTCGACTCGGTGGCCTCGACTAGTTTCCAGCGCGCGCTTTTGCAGTCGATTGTTTCGGGTGGATCAGTCTCCGGGCGAATTGGAAAACTTAGCCCAAGCCGCTCCAAACGATTGCTGGAGATGGCCGACAATGGGCTTCCGGAAATCTCTAAGGCCTTGAAGGTGGAGCAGAGCAATAGCTCAATCATTTACGGCGAACAGATTTTCCTGAAGCTGTTCCGAAAATTGGACGAAGGCTTAAATCCGGATCTGGAAGTCACCAAGCAGTTGAGTGAGCGCTGCGGCTTTGCCCATGTGCCGAGCTATCTGGGCGATGTGGAATATATCGCCCGTGGTCAGGATCCGGCCGCGTTGGCGATGGCACAGGCATTTACCAATAACGAACAGGAAGGCTGGACCCAGACGCTGGCAGCGGTCGACCGTTATTTTGATCGTGTGCTTGGTGATCCAACCCTGCCAGAGCCACCTAAGCTTGGGCTTTGGGATCAGATTCCTGAGCAGTTGCTCACGGTAATTGAAGGTGTGCACCTTGAAACGGTCCGCCTCCTCGGCCAACGAACAGCGGAAATGCATCTGGCACTGGCCGCCGACGCAGACTCACCCGACTTTCGTCCGGAGCCGTTCACGCTGCAACACCAACGTTCGGTGTACCAATCAATCCGCAGCGAATCGAAGGTGACGATGGCTTTACTCGGAAAGAACCTGAACGCCTTAGACGAGTACCCGCGAGCGCTGGCGGATCAGGTAATGTCAATCAGCGATAAGTTGATGAGCTCGCACGAGTATCTACTGCACGATACAATTCACGTACATAAGATCCGAGTTCACGGCGACTATCATCTCGGGCAGATTCTGTTCACGGGAAAAGACTACGTGATTCTCGACTTTGAAGGCGAGCCGGCTCGCCCGCTCGGCGAGCGCAGACTGAAGCGATCCGCAATGATAGATGTCGCCGGCATGCTTCGCTCTTTCCACTATGCTGCGCACTACAGTTTATTCGAGTCACGAACGGTTCGTCCCGAAGATCGCCAGACGCTAGGCGCGTTTGCTGATCTCTGGGCGACTCGAGCCGGGCAGGTCTTTCTTGGTGCTTATCTGGAAGCTGCTGCCAATGCCGTCTTTGTTCCTTTCGATCGAGGTGACCTGCGTGCTTTGCTCCGAAGCTACTCGATGCTGAAGGCGATGTACGAATTGCGCTACGAGCTGAACAATAGACCGAAATGGACGGCAATTCCTTTACGGGGACTTTTGCAAGTGATGGAGGGGTAGAGGTTGCGGGTTAGAAATTCCAGGTTGCAGGTTCCAGGTCACAGTCGGGCGCTTGGCGGTCACGTTCGCGGACACCACGTTTTCGTTCTAGCTTCCAGCTTCTAAATTCTGTCTTAGAAATGCGTATATTCACCGAATCGGCGAAGCTGCAGCAGGTTGTCTCTAAAGTGCCACGCCCGCTGGTCTTAGTTCCTACAATGGGCGCCCTCCATGAAGGGCATCTCGCGCTGGTCCGGCGAGCAAGAAGATTGGCGCGCGGCACTGGTACGACGGCGGCCAGTATTTTTGTGAATCCGACGCAGTTTGGGCCTTCTGAAGACTTTGGGCGGTACCCTCGGTCGTTTGAGCAAGACTCGGCCTTGCTTAGACAGAACGGGTGCGATTTGGTCTTCGCCCCGGACGCCCCAGAAATGTATTATCCCGATCGATCAGTCGAGATCGTTGAAAACTCTCTCTCTCAGGTGATGTGCGGGGCGTCGCGCCCCGGCCATTTTTCCGGTGTGTGTACGGTCGTGGCGAAGTTGTTCAATCTGTTCCGCCCCGATATTGCGATTTTTGGAGCCAAAGATTTCCAACAATTCGCAATCATTAGGCGAATGGTCCGCGATCTGAATTTTCTCGTCCGGCTGGAAGCGCATCCGACAGTTCGAGAGCCGGACGGCTTAGCGATGAGTTCACGCAATATTTACCTTAGCGCGGAAGAACGTGAGCAAGCCCCTGTCATTCAACAGGTCTTGCAACGTGCAGAAAAGAAAGTGCGGGAAGGCCGGGGCTCAGTTGCCGGGGTAGTAGATTGGATGCGAGCCCAAATCCAACTCGCGCCACTGGCCAAAGTAGATTATGTCGTCGCGCTCGATCCGGTGAACCTGCAGACCGCGTCCCAGTTGCGGCCGCCCATGTTGCTCGCTGCCGCCGTCCTTTTTGGAAAAACTCGGCTCATTGATAACCGCCTCGTGGAATGAACCAGTTCGATTTTGTCATCATCGGCAGCGGGATCGCCGGGCTAAGCCTGGCCCTGAACGTCGCGCAGTATGGCTCTGTGGCACTGGTGACGAAACGATCGGTGGGGGAATCGAATACGGCTTGGGCGCAAGGGGGAGTCGCCGCGGTAACGAGTGCGGAAGATTCCTTCGACTTGCACCTGAAAGACACGCTCATCGCCGGCGCTGGTTTGTGCAATGAACAGGTCGTGCGGACAATCGTCACGGAAGGCCCGGCAGTAATCCAGGACCTGATCAAGTGGGGCGTGAATTTCGATGAGCGGGTTCTGGAAGACGGCCATCGAGAACTCGATCTAACCAGAGAAGGCGGGCACTCAAAGCGCCGAGTCCTCCATTACCACGATACGACCGGCCGCGAAATCGAGCAGCGTTTACTTGCGGCGGTAGGGGCAACGGCCAACGTCACCGTGCTCCCAAACCACATGGCGGTCGATCTCATCACGACGGGGAAGCTCGGTTTCACTACGGAAGATCGAGTCGTTGGCGTCTACATTTTGGATGAAGAAGCAGGTGCCGTAAAATGGCTGCGGAGCGATCGCGTGATTCTTGCTACCGGTGGCTGCGGCAAGGTTTATCTGTACACGACCAACCCGAACATCGCCACCGGCGACGGCGTCGCGATGGCCTGGCGAGCGGGAGCGGCGATCGCCAACATGGAATTCATTCAGTTTCATCCGACCTGCCTTTTTCATCCGGAGGCCAGGTCGTTTCTCATCACCGAGGCGGTCCGAGGCGAGGGCGGTATCCTAGTTGATACGAATGGTCGTGAATTCATGACCAAATATCATCGCCTGGGGGCTCTGGCGCCGCGCGACATTGTCGCTCGGGCGATCGATGCAGAAATGAAGCGGACCGGTGCGCCCTGCATGTATCTCGATATCACTCGGAAACCGGCAGACTTCATCAAGGAGCGTTTTCCTCACATTTACGAGATCTGCTTGGGTCTCGGGATTGATATCACGATCCAGCCGATTCCGATCGTTCCCGCCGCTCATTATCAATGTGGAGGTGTTCGTACTGATGTTGATGGCGCGACGACTTTGCGGGGGCTTTTTGCCATCGGCGAGGTGGCCTGCACCGGTCTGCACGGAGCCAATCGGCTGGCGAGCAATTCGCTCCTGGAAGCGGTGGTTCTGGCCAAGCGCTGCGCGGCCGCGCTATTGCGGCCGAAATACTCCAAATATCATCAGCAGGTGCAGCTCCCGGACTGGCGACCCGGTCATGCGCAAGATGTAGATGAGCTCGTGGTAATCTATCATAACTGGGACGAAATCCGCCGCCTGATGTGGGACTACGTCGGTATTGTTCGCACTAGTAAACGTCTTCAACGGGCGAGCACGCGGCTGCGGAACTTGCAGCGGGAAATCCAGGAATTTTATTGGGACTTTCATTTATCCACCGATCTGCTCGAGCTGCGCAACCTTTGCACCGTAGCAAGTCTAATCGTCGATTCCGCGTTATCTCGGAAAGAGAGTCGCGGGCTACACTTTACTCTGGACTATCCCGAAATCGACGAAACCAATTACTGCCGTGATTCAGTATTATATCGATACTGAAAGTTATTGAAATTGTCCTAAACGCGCTAAAGTAGGGCGCGTTTTAGCCGTAAATGTCCGAAAATCTCGGGAAGACGCAGATTTGAGTTGTAAAAATGCAGAAATCTCTTGCTCTTTCCTATCGAGTGCCCGTAAAAGAAAGATACTTAACCAGCATGCGGTCACTTATCCCTTTATTGGCGGCGGCTTCTTTATTGTTTGGTGGTGCTGCGTTTGCTCAATCTCAGTACGAGAGTAGTACTGATTTCGCGAAATACGCGATGAAGCTGCGCGAAAATGCGCTGCTCAAAGTTGAGCCAAAGGTCATCATGTCGCCGACCAAGACGACTTTTACGGGAGATGGTCCCCGCTATCAGACCGGTCCTTCATTGATGGGCCGCAGTAACGGCCTCGCAATCGGGGGGGGACGATACCCCTGGAAACTGAACATCGTGACCACGATTTTCTGGGTCGGCGAGCGGCCCTCTGGCAATAACCCGGTTCCTAACAACAAGAGTTCTTGGGACAAGTATTGGAGCGGCAGCTACGGCGGATACGATAACCCGGATCCGGCCGGTCGGCGCAACTACATCCCGGTTAATTTCGTTCCGCGCCAGAATCCGTTTTACGTGGCGCTGCCCTATAACGACGTCGAAGGTGGCCATACCAAGCCGGAAGCGGCCCAAGTCATTCCTTGGTTCAAACAATCTTTTATTCGTGATGGACAGACGGTGCTAAAAAGCCGTTGGATCGCCATTCGGCACAACGGACGTGTCTGCTACGCCCAGTGGGAAGATTGCGGCCCGTTCCGCACGGATCACTGGCAGTATGTCTTTGGCAATGAGCGCCCGCGCCCGAATCTGAATCTTGGCGCCGGACTCGACGTTTCTCCGGCCGTTCGGGACTATCTGGGACTGGGCAGCAGAGACGCGTGCGACTGGCGCTTCGTCGAGTTCAAAGAGATTTCTCCGGGTCCCTGGGCGATGTACGGCGACAACAATACCTTTGTGATTCTGCGCCGGCAGAGCAACGACCGGTTCGCACGCCGAAACATCCTGAACAGCGAGAGCAATCAGTAGGCGGGATACAACGAACGGCCGAGCCGGCCTCCTTCGCAGGTTACGGCGCGCCCTAGCGTTAGGAGAGCATTTCCACAGAGTTGCCGCGGACGGCCTGTCCCGCCGACGTGTCCTCCGAAGCTTTAGCGAAGGAGGAAGCCCTGTGCGCGGCCTTATCCTGTCTTCAACGCTGTCTTGGCAAGGTCGAGAAACTTCGTTTCTTCAGCGTCGACCGCCCCGTCGACACCTAGAAACTGAGTCAGATAATCCAACGCTCGCTGCCGTAGACCGGTGTCGTTCAGTTCCTGGCCGATCTTCTCCAACCGATGCCTAATGCCGCCTTCGGTATCCGTTGCGTCGCGAGCTTTGGCGATCGCAGATTGGAGGTAGAGATCGGGAGCTTGATAAGACTCCCAGCCGATCTCTTCGATAACGGAGAGTAGTTTCTGATCTTCGCTGACTCTGAGGGGAGCATCGGCAAACATGCCGAGAAGAAGAAGATCCACCACAGCCTCTCTTTGTTCTTGCGTCATAGTAAGCAGCTCGATTATGTGCCGGAACGGCATTATAAATGGGGGTACGGGGTCTAAAAGCACGACCTTAGGTCGTCCTAAACTTCTTCATACCATATCCATTGGCCCATGCCGACGAATCCGTCCGCTCAACAGCCGAACAAAGCTGTCCGATCGACGGAGGATCCTAGATGGTAGCTTCAATTCGTGCTATCCACTTTCCGCAATTCTTCTGGAAATTTCGGTAAATATTTTGCCCATTAGGTCTGCGCCACATCTAAATCCGTTCAACATTCCTCGTAGTTCTCGGACCCCTTCTATTGCCAGATCTTTTGCCACCATTTCTTATTCCCGTTCGTTGGCTGAAAATTCATTTTCTTATAGATCTCTTGAATATCCCAGCCGGTAAGACTCGCGAGATTTTCCGCTTCGGTCCTATAGCGCGCGTCAAGCGACTTAAGATAAGCTCTAGCCGCCTCGCATTTTGCTTCGCCAGTCCACGGATGCCGGAGAATGTACCTTCCTTGGAAGTTGGTACGATCACCGGTTTGTTGGAAAGCGAGGTCCTCCGGGAAATGCGCCGAATCGTAGCGGAGATGGAACCTGGTTATGAACACATTGGTGCCGGCGTACGGACGAGGAATCGCGCGGTTGATACCGGCTTTAGCCGAAGCCGATTCGGTGTCTTCTATCCAGAAAACACCCAACTTTCGCAGTTCCTCGTTGCTCAGCGGTTCGGCGGCACAGGGGTCGCACCACCCCATATCCCAAGCGTATTCGAGAAATACCACCCGCATGTCTTCCCTTTGTACAGCACGATCGAACATCGACCGATAGAAGTGGGAGAAGTCATCTCTTACAAAGAGCGGGACCTCCAAGTCCGAGTTTAGTTTGACGGTTCGGTAGTTGGTGGTCTCCACCCGTCCTTGCCGGCTCAGCGCGAACACAAACAGCTCTTGGGGACCGTTTGCGTTCACCGTGCCGAGCCGAATGGGCAACATGAATTTGCTGCTCTCATAAGCCATCTGCAGCGGTCGCAGATAAGTGAAGCCGAGTTTTTCTTTCTCCTGCAGGTTCACTCGAGCGACGAAAAAACGGAGATTTTGTTTGATATAGCTATCGAGGACGTTGGAGGCACCAGGCGGGATCTTGTAGCCATTCTCCCTAAGCCAAGTTTCCAACCCGTTGCTTTGCTCGGCGGATAGAATCACGATGTCGTATTCGCCAACCGTATATTGAGCTTCGATTTTTACTCCCAGCGCTTCGGCTCGCTCCCCATCAGCTGCGCCCCCGGTCGGAGCAGACTGTTTCATCATCATGCTGGGCATCGGAGGCGTGCACGGATCTGCATCCCAATACTCGACCAGGCGCGGCGCGGAGTAGGCATCGAGATGATCGATCAGCGCGTTCTCACCGACATGAATTTGATCCTTCTCCAGGACGGCGGGAACCGGAATGACCACTGCAAAATCCCTGGCGTCGCCTTGGAAATCATTAGCCAGCGTCAGAACTGTTCGGTCGTCATCCCGAACCATCACCACTTTGGAGGCCTGATTGAAAATCTTGGTGTCGGCTTTGGCCACATAGAAACCGCAGAACGCGTGCAGGTTGGTACTGGATAAATAAACGAGCGAGCAGAGGAGGAGGCGGACAGTTGTCATAAGAGTTGGGACGATTCAACTTTAGTGAAGCGGGATAGCACGAGTTAGCTTGTTGGTGGGTTGGGGGAGATTGAGCGATTGGCTGCGCCCGGAGTGTCAGTGGCCAACGCCCATTCGTATCGGACGGCAGGAAACAATAAATCAATCAGCGGAACCAAAAATGAAACGAGCGCCAGACTAAAGAAAAGCCCGTTAGGCCGATTCAATCCAAATTGAACAAAGCCGGTGCCAAGCACAACCAACCAAGCGAATATCAGCCGGCCGACCCAAGAGTTCGGCGTACTTCGCGGATCCGAGATCATGAAAAAGGCGAAAAGCAGTAGCGCGCCGCTCTGCAGCCGGTGCCATGGAATCGTCCAAGGTTCCCCGAGCCAGGCTGATCGGCCGAAGAGCAGGAGCGCGTACCCCACGAGAAACGCGAATGAGATATCCGCGCGGCGTGCCCGGTGTACAACCAGCAGCCCGAGGCACACCAAGAAAAATGTTAGCACGATGGTAGAACCCCATTGGCCAGCGGAACACCAGGCGACTCGCGGACCGGCTAAGAGGAGAGTCACCAGCCCGATGTTTGCTGGATTGAAGAGATGTTTGCCCCGGAAGCGGAAGACGAATTTGCTGAGAATCGCCACGGCGGCAGCTACTACCGCGCACCAGATGATGTTGGTTCGTAAAAGAAGGCAAAGCGACAAACCGGTGATCAACGCGCTGCGTACATCGAGCGCTGAATTGGTCCGAGTCAGCGACGCCAAAAGGAGCTGTACAGCGACCGCAGTGGTTAACGTCAACGTGATCTGCAGCGCATCGATTTCGAATCCAAGTCTGCTGCAGCCATAGAATAGGAGAGCGCCCAATGCGGCAATTTGAAAGTAACGCGGATCGACTCTGAGCAACGTCTGACGCATTACCGCCATCGAGCTTGTATATAGGCGAAGTTTCCATTGCCGACAATCTGGGAGTGTGGAGTGACTGTACGCATCGGAGGGCGGCGCCGCTTCCGACTTGGCCAATTTATCCGATATTGTCGATGCGATGTCGAAGGCTTCGTCGGACACGTGCGGCGCCCGGAAACTATCCAGCGCGATCCGGTACACGATCACCGTCACGCTTTTGTGATGACGGCTCCCCACTGTCTACCAATCCGCTACGTGTCACAATCTGTGCCGCGAGCACGGTCCGAATAACGTTGGAAATCGAATCGGTTGTTGATGACGCCGCGTCACCAATTTCTCTACCGTTATGCACAGTAACCAGCTTCGCCTGGGCTAAGGCTTGTGCGATGGCCGGGGCAATATCCGGCAGCATCTCGATTTGGCGGTATCTCAGGTATTGTTCACCGCCGTCTCGGACAGCTTCGGTGACCCGGCGAATTCCTTCGGCTTGAGCTGTTGCCACGGTCGTGATGCGGATAGCTTCAGCTTTGGCTTGGGCTTGGGCGGCGATCTGAACCGCTTCGGAATCGGCTCGCGCCTGCGCAATCTGTGTTGCTTTCAATTCACTCTCCTTTTGACCAGCCAATGCATCTTGCCGTTTCGCTTCCGCTTCGGCAATCAAGACGGCGTTGGCCAAGCGCGTTTGCTCGAGTTCTCTTTGCTTATCGGAGATAGAACGCTCGGCGTCGAGCTGAGCTTCTTTCGCGCGTCGATTTTGATTAGCCGCAACGATGTCCGCATTGGCCGTAGCCTCGGCCGCAGATTGCCGGCGGCGTGCTTCCGCCACTTCGCTCTGAACAATTTTGATATTGAGAGAATTAAACACCAGCCCGAGATCGGTCAGTTCGCGAGAACAAGCTTTGCGAATGATGATGGCCAGAGGATCATCATCTTCTTCCGCTGCGACTGCTACCGGCAGCGCCGAATGGCTTTCCCGATCCCCTAGCAACGGAGTCCTTCCACTGCTCGATTTTGCGCTGAACAATTGGTCGTGAGTGAGAAGATTAACGGCGCGACGACCGGACGATGACAGAAGATCTGTTAAGGTAGACATCTGCTCATCATTGGTTTTAGCGAAGAACCGGTTTGCTGCTGTTTTGATCAGTTCGTCACTGTCTCCGACGGATACGATCGCGCTCGCGAGTACTCGGACTTTGATCGGATTGGGAACACCTGAGCTGTCGACGTCCGCAGTTTGATCGGTGATATCGAGGTCGACGTTAATCGCTTTGCTGGAGATCGTCGTACCATTAGTCAGCAACGGCACTTCATAGCTTTTTCCTGGCCCACGATAAATCTTCATTCCACCGCCCCACCAGGTGACCATGCGGATCGAACCAGCGGATACGTCTCGGAGGAAGGCGGTGATAAGGGTGGGAATCAGGATCGCACAGAAGGCGAGAAGGCAAACGATGATTATGATTGGAATCATAGGTAGTGAGTTGAAGTTTCTATGAGAAAACGAATAAAATTGGCGGGCGGTAAGCTTTCTCGCGCCAGAAAAAAACGAGGCCGATTTAAGCCGGTCCAGAAACGGCAGCCGTGGTCCGACCGACCACACAACGTTGCCGGACAGAGTCGACAGATCGAATGAATAAACTTTCTCCCGAAACAACCCTGGGACCCGCTTGGTCTTCGGGTGCGAGTTGGCCGAGCAGTTGAACGACTTGACCGTCGAGACGGAGTCGTACCATGCCAAATCCCTGGCCGTCAAAGTTGGTCGCGGCGGTGCCAATTTCGAGGACAGCGTCATCGAGAGTTTTGGCCGGAAGTGAAGCCCAATTCATTATAGCGGCCATCAGTGGCCTTATGCCGAGGCGACGCAAGAGATAGGCCCCGGCCAGAGCCAATGCAAATCGAGGCCAGCCTTGGAGAAGCGTACCAAGCAACGTACCGGTTAGACCAAAGCCGATGATAGTCCCGCAAAGGTAAATTGGCGAAAACCAGGCGAGCCACCAAAATACCGAGGAAGCTTCTGAACGATTGCTCGCCGCAGGATGGGCGGGCGAGCCGTGCGCGCTTGTGGTCCCATGAACCGCCGCATGGCTACCATGCATGTGTCCAGCGGATTGATGAGGAGCAAAGCCGCCCTGAACGTGATGCGCTCCCAAATGATGAAATCCCACTCCGCACAAGGCAAAAACCGCCAGGGCGATCGACCCTCCGATCAAGCACGACAGATAAATATCCAATCGAACTCTCTCTTTCTAGCTATCAAACTGCTAACTCTTGAATGCCTTTCGTGCAAGTCGAACCGGTTTTCTCGAGCTTGCCTAAAAGTTGAGGTGATTCCAATAGGTAACCTGGCCGCCGACACTTGCGACAAATTGGACCATGCTATCCTGGGAGATCACCACCGCTATACACTGAGGACAATCTCGGCAAAGCCGATAAGCCGAACGGTGCCGAGTCCCGGCTCGCTCCGCGGATTCTGGAATCCTCTGCTCGGCCTCGGAATCCAATGCTCGGTAGACGATCTCACTCTCATAGCAAGGCACCTGGATCTCGACTCCGTACCCCAACACAGAAAAACGAGAGTCGAGCAGCAGGCAGCCATCGACGGTCGCCATGTCGGCCAGCCAACCCGCCAAATCGAGATATTGGGTGGAAATGCTGTACGGCATTTCCTCGCCCCATTCGATAAACTCGAGCCAACCGACTGAGTTTTTCTTCTTCATCTTTGCGAGGAAAACGAGCCGCTGAAGAACCTTATCGAGGAGCGCCTTGTATGGCCGGGATGATGCTCGGGTGTCTACTCGATATTTGGCGCTAAGCGGACCACCGGGATCAAGAAGTTTGGCCAATATCGGACTGGGTCCAAAGACCAGCGTGCCCCCGTGCCGTTTATCGCGTATCTCGCGAACTATACGTTTGAAAAAATTCGCGTCGAAATTGTCCAACAGATCTTCGCCCAGCTGAACATCTAATTCGCTGCCTAGCCGACTGAACTCCTTGGACTCGTTTCGTACATTCCAGAATCGTTCGGTCATCCATGAAGACGCGAACACGTTGAATCCATGCCCTTCCACGCGGCCATTCAACAAAGTAGCGAGGCGTTCCGAGCCGCGATAGACGACGAGATTGCCAGGACCCCGGATATGGACAATAAGCCAATTTGGAATTGCGTGGATCATTCCCTGTAAATCCGCCACCAAATCCCTGGACCATTGACCGGTTCCTACTGTCCCGACGATCGTAAATCCGTTCCGCGAAGACCAAGTGACCGCCACGATAGATCGGTAAAAGGTCGCAGCCGGACTAAGTCGCCGAATCTCTTGCTCGTCGAATGGGCGTTGCTGGCAAAACCGGGAAACGTGGAAGCCATACAAAAATAAATCCTGGGTCTCAAGGGCGGGAGGACAAAGAGCAAGGCGACATACGACCGGACGCCCTTCTTCATTTAACAGACTGGCCTGATACGCGACACTCAGGAACCCGGTAAGAGTATCGAGGCGCTCGATTCCAAGTTGGGTTCGCTCCGGACTTGGCCAATCCTGCCAGGCTTGTGCGGCCAGCAGGCTGGGATAGCCATGACTCGGAAGTTCTAAGGCAGGTTTGTCCGGCATTTCGTATTAGACGGATCGGGGAGAAAGATATTGCGCACAGTTTACACCGACAAAAGATTCGATCGCCGCCATAATTCGCTGCTCGACTTCGTCCTGCGTCTGGCCGCTCGCTTTGAGTCGAGCTTTTTCGACGAGTAACGAATGATCTCCGCCTTCGACCAGATAAAGCTCATTGCGTGCCTTCATCTCTCGCCGCGTCGATTCGAGTAGATCCAAAGGGCAGAGCCGGTCGCGGGTCCCCTGCACGAACAGAATTGGCGTTGTCAACCGGTGAAGCACCTCCGCACGGAGCTTCGCTCGATCACCCCCTCCGCAAAGCGGATAGCCAAGACAGATGACTGCGGCCACATCTTCTTCCAACGCGAGATGGCATCCCACCCGTCCTCCCATGCTTTTTCCGATAAGAACGATTGGGTCACCGTGTAACTGTCGAGCTCGAGTCAGAGCTTCCCGATGAGCAGCGATGAGTTTCGGCAACGGATCCGGGCGCTTCCTCAGTTCCTTCATGTACGGGTAGTCAAAAGCGAAAACGGTTCCGATCGTCCCCAGCCTTGCCGCCCAGCGCTGCATCCACGGATGCGAGGCGGGCGCACCGGCTCCGTGGGCGAATATGAAATTGATGGTTCCTATATTGCCTTTCTCGATTAGATCAACTTCAAGAGAGACTCCTCACAATATTTCCGGTGAGGAGCAAGATGGTCTCTCCGTCCGATACTAAGCCACAACTTCAGCTTCTGGTCGAAAGAAGTTGGTCTGAATCGGCAGGCGGAGCTTTCCAGCCACTCGCAGACACCCGGCTCACGCCCGACGCATCCGAACCGAAGAAAACACCGCGGAGGGCCCGCCCTTTGCGGCTTTGCGTCACTCCATAACAAAACCGATTGCCAGGCGGAATCGGACATGTCTTAGCGATCGCTGTCCAGAAATTCCTGAAACCCGGAAAGCGGAATCCCTTAGTACCGGGTAAAAGGCCAGTCGTCCGCAACGCTGAGGCTGACGCTGAGCAGCAGAAAAACCTTTTATGAAAACACTCCTAGGATCAATCTTGGGCGCGCTCGCTCTGACCGCACTAGTCCTTCTTCAGTCGACAAAAAAATCGCTGGTTTCAGGTGCGGCTGAAGAGCAACCAGATTTACCAGACGACCGAGAAAACGATTAAATTCCGTGTCGACACCGAAATAATCCGCTGCTTTAATGGTGCGCTGCTCTGAATGAGAGATTCCAGTGAATCAGGAGCACGGCTCGATATCGGGTGACCCGGCACAGTTTCGTACTACGCGCTGGAGCGTGATCCTTGCTGCTGCCGAGAGTCGGTTGCCCGGGAGTCAGGCGGCGCTCACTGAGCTCTGCCGGCATTATTGGTATCCGTTATACGCTTTTGCTCGCCGCCGCGGACGCGCGCCGCACGACGCGCAAGACCTTACCCAAGGGTTCTTTTTGCATCTGTTCGAACACCGAGCACTCAAGCGGGCCGATCCACTGAAAGGCAAGTTTCGATCGTTTCTGCTCGCTTCGTTCCGGAACTTCCTGGCGGACGAGGCAGATCGCGCCCGCTCTCTCAAACGTGGCGGGAACCTTGAATTTGTCGTTCTCGATGCGGATGATGCAGAGAATCGTTACCGGGTGGAACCGGCCGATCATCTGACCGCCGAGAAAATCTTCGACGCTCGTTGGGCAATGACTTTACTGACTCGGGCGGCAGACCATTTGCGCGAACAATACGCTGCCAGTGGCGAAACGCCGCGATTCGAAGCATTGAGTGCCTACGTGGGGGTCGGCGCAGGTAAAGCACCACCATCCTACGAGGAAGTGGCCAAAACGCTCGGTGTCAGCACCGGCGCGGCTAAGACTTCGATCCATCGATTTCGCAGGCAGTATGCCACATTTCTGCGCCAGGAGGTTGGTCGCACGGTTTCAGACCCGGCGGAGATCGATGAGGAAATCCACGCACTCTGCGATGCGCTGGTTGTCGCGGAAGGCCACCTATGAATGACGCTCCCCACGATGCCACGGTTGACGAGAAAGATGGAGCAGCTGCATCGAACAAAGCGATTTCTACCTGTCCAAAGTGCGGTACAAGGATTCCGGCTTCGCTTCCCTCCGAGCGATGCCCGGTCTGCCAGCTCCAGGGTGCGCTCGATCCCGAAGCGGCGTCAAGTCTGACCGATGCTGACAAACCGGTGGCATCGTCGCCCCGGAGATTTGATCATTACGAGCTTCTAACCGACGACGATGGTACGCCAGTCGAGCTGGGTCGCGGTGCGATGGGTGTGACTTATCGGGCCTTCGATAGCAATCTTCGTTGCCCGGTGGCGCTCAAAGTGATCAATGCGCGCTACCTTAACGATGAATCAGCGCGCCTCCGATTTGTCCGTGAAGCTCGTGCCGCGGCTCGCCTTCGCCACCCTAACGTCGCCTCTGTGTTTCACCTCGGAACAAAGAATGGTGACTATTTCTACGCCATGGAGTTCGTGGAGGGCGAAGCGCTGGACCAGGTCATCAAGAGCCGGGGGCCGATGCCAGTGGCATTGGCACTCGATATTGTTGACCAGGTCGCCGCAGCCTTGCAGGCCGCTCACCAGGAACAAATCGTCCATCGCGACATCAAACCCGGGAATCTTATGCTTCGCTTTCGCGAAGGCGGCAGCGTAAATGTTAAAGTCATTGATTTTGGCTTAGCGAAAGCGGCATCCAGCGCTCAGTCCGATCCGGCGCTTTCCACGCCAGGCATGTTCGCTGGGACAGCTCTTTTCGCCAGTCCCGAGCAATGCGCAGGTGGTGACGTGGACATTCGCTCCGACATTTATTCTTTGGGTGTGACTCTCTGGGAGATGCTGACGGGCAAGGTTCCTTTCACTGGTACGACCGTCCAAGTGATGGGCCAACACCTGCATGCGCCGCTCCCACTCGAACGACTTAAAAATATCCCGGAGCCGGCAGTCGTTTTGCTCAAACGTATGCTGGAAAAGGACCCCGCCCGCCGCTCTCAAAATCCATCCGAGCTTCGAGCCGAGGTACGGGCGGTGCGGCAAGCGCTGGTGTCAGAACGCGGGCCCGAAGCAGCGGTTCCACGGAAGGGAGGGTGGAGAGTGGCGAGATGGCTTGGGATTGGCCTCGCGCTTCTGGCAGTCGTTTTTGGGATCGAGTTCTATTTCTTGGCTCCCAAATCTCGCCCCGCCTTTGCGACCACTAAGTCCATCGCTGTGCTGCCGTTCGATAATCTGAGCGACAGCAAGCAGAACGAGTATTTCAGCGACGGACTTACCTCTGAGGTGATTTATCAACTGTCCAAAGTTGCTGATCTCCGCGTCATCGCCCGCAGTTCGATCCTTCGCTATAAGGACGTTACCGGCGCGCACCGTCGACCGCTCAATGAGATCGGGGCCGAGCTGAATGTTAGCGCGATACTGGAGAGCACCATCCAGCGGGTCGAAAATCGGATTAAAATCGTAACGATCCTTTACGATGGACGCACTAACCAGAGGCTCTGGGGCGCCTCCTACGACCGCGAGCTGAAGGATGTGTTCGCCATTCAAACTGATCTGGCAGAACAAATAGCCTTGGCTCTGCAAGCAAAACTTTCGGCCGATGAACGCGCCAATCTCCAGCGCGGACCGACCGAAAATTTGACCGCTTACGACCTTTACCTGCATGGACGGGTGTTGTGGGAACTCCATCGCCAGGAGGACAACGACCACGCGATTGAACTGTTCAAACAAGCGCTGGAACAGGATCCGAAGTTTGTGCTGGCTTTCATTGGGCTGGCCGACGCCTATATCGACAAAGTCAAGCGATTCCACGGAGAGGATTTCTGGCTTGATTCGGCTATTGACCTTTGCCGACAGGCGATCGCGCTCGACTCAAACCAACTACGCTCCTACACGGTACTGGCAAGCGCATTCAGCCTCAAAGGCTGGTTCGACCAAATGGACGCTCCGGTGCGCAAAGCGCTGGAGCTTGCCCCAAACGACTGGGATGCCAACCGCATGGCGGCGGCGGAATCTACTGAGTTCAGACGGGAAGAGGAGATGTACGCGTCGATTCGAAAGTGTTTCGTGACCAACCCGTTTGATTCCTGGGCGCCTTATGAGCTGGCCTTGATCTGCTGGTCAGTCGGCGAAAAAGATCTCGCCGAGAAATGGATGCAGCGCGCCATTTACCTGGAGCTTAATCCGCAGCGACGTCAATTGATGGAGAGCGAGCGGTTGGTGTACCGCGGAGACTACACTGCGGCTCTGCCCGAGTTGCGACAATTGCCCTCGGATCTGAAAACCCATTATACAGCTGCTGGCGATTTGGTTCTTTTCTGTTCCATGCAAGTAGGGGATTGGCCGGCCATCATTCGAACCATTGAGGCCAAAGGGGACAAAGAAAATCCGACGAGCCTGCTGCGCCTGGCTCTAGCGTTGCGCGGCACAAACCGCCAGGAGGAAGCTCGCCAGACAGCGGAGCGAGTGGTGGCTTTGGCTCAACAGAAATTGCCAACTGCGAAATCGCCGCGCTGGATGCGTTTTGACCTAGCCGTCGGTAATCGGCTGCTCGAGCGCAAGGATGCTGCTTACCAGACTCTGCACGATTTGCTCGCCAACGGCGGCTTCCCCGATCCGGTGTTGGGACGAGTGGATCCTGGGCTTGAAGCATTTAAGCCCGACCTCGAAATCCAGAATACCCTGGCCGACCTGGACAGAAAGAACGCCGCGATCCGCACCCGCATTTCGGAGATAGAGAATGGCTTTTGAGATTTCGGTGGCGGGCAAACGTGCCGTGCTGAGAGCCACAACCACATTGTCTCCTCGTCGCACGCGGTAAAACCATCGCAGGCAGGGCCTGTCGCCCCACCGGGGATGGGTTTACCGCGTGCAACGAGAAGGAGAACGAAAATCCGGCCGAAACTTTTTCGAAAAATCCGGAAACTTGGGAAGCGCAATCTCGTTGTACGAAATTAAGACCGGTCGCACTAACCAGCAAACCCACGTTCGTTCCGGTCGCAAACTGACACGGGAAACATCAAAGATGATGAATAGCGGGCTAAGACATCATGAATAAGCTGCGGATAGGGATTGTTGGATGTGGACCAATCGCGCAAAACGCTCATCTGCCCGCGATTGAGAAAGCGCGGGATATTCATCTGCAGGCGATCGCTGATACCGACGCTGCGCTAAGAGAGCAGGTTTTTTTACGCTATCGTCCGCAAACGTTATACCAGCATAGCGATGAGATTTTTGCTGATCCAAATGTTGACCTCATCATTCTTGCGGTGGGCGACCGGCTGCACGTGCGTTTGGCGATGGATGCAATCAGAGCCGGCAAGCATGTTTTAGTGGAGAAGCCGCTGGGGATTAGCACTCAGGAATGTGAGAACTTGCGGTCATTGGTACGATCCGACCGGGTTTTTGCCGTGGGCTGTAACCGGCGTTTTCTGCCGGGAGTAAGAGCGGCAAAAGCCTTTGCCGCCCGCTATCAGAGCATCGCAAGCTATACCGCCTTCTACTATGACTCCACTTTTCGTCACCGGGTCACACAGCCAAATTTGTTCCCACTGGAAATGCAGAATTCTGGTCGAATAACGAAGGGCGAGGGTACCGATTGGAAGACAACAGACCGACGGATTTATAATCTTCTCACCCACTCTCCGCATCTTCTAGACCTAGCGGGAAACCTGGTTGGACCGATTGAAAAGGTACGTGCTATCCATCGAGAACGAGACATCACCTCATCCGAGGCTGGTTCCAGGATCGTGTCCCACGTTTGGCACGTCGACGTTGGCTTCGTTCCTAAGCCTGACGAAAATGAGGGCCCGACTGGTCACTTTGAGTTCGTCCTGCCCCGGCATGGTGAGTTCGCCGAAGGGTTCAAGCTTGAGACCAATCTGGGGCGTGCCCTGGTGGAATATCCGTACGTTTGGTTTCAAAGGGAAGAAAGAGTGGAGATTTACGAAGCTCACACGCAGATGATCTTTCGTCCCGACGGACAGGATACTAACACTTTCCGCTTACAATTAGAAGCTCTTGCGGACACGATTGTGCAGGGCGCGCCGATGGTCAACGCGAACCTGGAGGACGGCATCGCGGCCGTCAAAGTGATGGTTGCGATTAGCCACAGTGCGCGCCACGGCGGTGACTGGGTGAACGTGGAAGAAGTTGAGGGAGACTTGGCAAACTCGTTTTTGAAGCGGCCGAAACTACCTCCGGCGTGGAAGCGTTCTTCCGGTTCAAGAGAACTCCAACGATCCGCTTTTGGCTTGGAATCGATCGATCGGCGCCACTCACTTCAATAACTGATGCAGACCCAGCTTGGCATTTTTGCTAAACACGTTTCACGTTCGACGCCGGAAGAACTCTTCGATGCTTTAGCCGGTTTCGGCCTCGATTGCGCTCAGTTCAATGCTACCTGCCTGGGCATTCCTACTCTGCCGGATCAGTTAGATGCTGCTCTGTGGAGTCGGGGCGCCAGAGCTGCCCAGAGCGCCGGAGTCAAGATCGTTGCCCTTTCGGCGACATTCAATCTCCTTGATGAAAATAAGTTGCGGCTCGTGGACAATTTTCGACGTCTGGAGGTACTGGCCCAAGGGGCCATTATTCTCGGTACTGACCTCCTGACCTTGTGCAGCGGCACCCGCAACCAGCAGGACATGTGGACCTATCATCCCCAGAACCAAAGTCCTGAGGCGTGGCAAGAGATGATCGATGCGATGCAGCAGGCACTGGAAATCGCGGTCGAATACGACGTCTACCTCGGGATCGAGCCAGAAGTCGCTAACGTGGTTAGTAACGCAAACGACGCGATGCGTTTGATCAACGAGCTCCGGTCGAATCGGATCCGGATCGTTTTTGACCCAGCCAATCTTTACCGTCCTCCGTCGGATCCTCGCCGGGACCAGCACGTCCTTACGGATGCGTTGAGGCTGCTGCGCGACCACATAGCGATTACTCATTGCAAGGATGTCGCCGATCCGGGAGCCCACCAGGATGGTGAGAGGCTATACGCTCATGTCGCGGCTGGCGTTGGCATCCTCGATTACCATCACTACCTCTCAGAACTCAACAGACTCGTTCCGGGGCGCATACCGCTCATCCTACATGGCCTCAGTGAAGAACAGATCCCTGATTCTGTTTCATTTATCCAAAAGCGGTTGAACCAGCTCGGTACAGCCTCAAAAAAGGCCAACGGCTGAAATGGCCGGCCGGCCCCAACTTCTTTCCATCTAATCCGTCAATCGCAGGCAGATTCAAGCGAGATACCCAGGACTTCCGACCCATGACCTCATTCCATTCAGACGGGCTCCAATTTAACTATGCCGTTCGAGGTCTGGGAACGAATGCGTTCTTTTTTCAGCATGGAATTGGAGGTGCTCTCGCGCAGCCACTTCGTTTTCTGTTGCCCTCCGACGGCAAGGAATCGAGCCTGGATCAGGAACCACAGATCCGCTCTCGACGATTTCTCCTGGCAGCTTTTGATTTCAGGGCGCATGGTGCGACCCCACTGGGCGATCCGGAGAGGCTGCGGCTTGACGTATTCGCAGACGATTTGGTTGCGTTCATGGACCACCTCCAGATTGAAACGGCGGTGGTAGGCGGCATTTCGATGGGGGCGGCCGTCGCCTTGCAGGCTGCGTTGCGCTATCCGGAACGTTGCGTCGCACTGGTTCTTTGCCGGCCAGCGTGGTTGAACGGTTCTATGTCGGCACCGGCTATCGCAGCTTATGCGGAGGTGGTCAGACTGCTTCGAGATGAACCGTCGCCAGAGGGCGCTCTGCAGAGACTGGAAAAGAGTGATATCTACCGCGTAATCGTGACGCAAAGTCCGGACGCCGGAAGGTCTCTGTTGGGGCAAGTCCGTTGTGTGGTCGCCGATCCCAACTTGCGGGAGGTCGCGGTTGCTCGTTTGCAATATTTGCCAACGGGTCAACCGGGACTCGAACTCGAGAGTGCCGCGGCAGTACGTGTGCCAACTCTAATCATGGCAACTCCGAACGACCCGATCCATCCGTTCTCTTTTGCGCATGCTCTCGCTGGTGCGATTCCGGGCGCGTCGCTCCGGAGGCTTGCACCTAAACAATTGAATGACGGTCCCCACATCCGAGAGGTCAATTCACATGTCATTCCGTTTCTCAATTCGGTATTCCGCTGAAGCAGGTGACGTCGGCCGCAGAGGTATCCTTCTCCCGAGGCCGTTGTAATTCGCCGGACGAGATATCCCTCCGCGACCGCAGCGCTAAATGAGGTAGGGCGGTCCGTCCCGGACCGCCAGGTCACGCGCTGCTAGACCGAAAAATATTGGCGGAGGCTTACTGCTGCTAAGATCCGTAGCCCTCGCAAGGCAATGGCATCCCGACGGTTTCGGCGGCCCGGGACGGGCCGCCCTACCTGGCGTGGCCCAGCGGTCGAGGAGAGACACGCCCTTGCCGTTGGATTCCCCCAATCTCGCGGACGAGCGCGAGAACGAAATGCTCTTCCCAGACTTTTTTTTGCAAAATTCGGCGAACTTCGGAACCGCGACCCCTTAGTACAAGCTGAGATCTGCCATCAAAACCAAGCATTCCGAGGCCGGTCGGCTCGCCGCGCAAACCAAAACCTATAAAAACCTACGAACAGCTACAAAAGCCCAGCCACACCCGGTTGGGACAAATACCAATGAAAACCACCAGCAATGTTCTAAACCGATTCGCCAAAGCGAAGATCACCGGACTCGCTGCTCTCGCAGTCGCAGCCCTGACATCGTCGTCAACTCTGGCCTTCGACACCGATAATGATGGAGACGACTTCAAGTTCGATCTCGTGCGCTCAGCGGGACTGGCAAATTTCCCTAAAGTTGCGCCCCAAGCCCACGGCCGGGTAAAGATCGAATCCGTTGGCCCGGTCGAAATCATGAAGGTCAAAGTCTGGAATCTGCCGCCCAACACCAACTTCGACTTTTTCGTGATCCAGGTGCCCAATAAGCCGTTTGGCTTGGCCTGGTATCAAGGGGATATCGAAACCGATAAGTACGGTGTGGGCTACGGCGAGTTCATCGGCCGCTTCAATATCGAGACTTTCATCGTGGCGCCAGGCGTTGCGGCTGCTCCGAGCGATCCGTTCCACGATCCGAAGCGTATTCTCGATGCCCCGCAGAATCCCGCGACGAACCCGGTCCAGCTTTATCACCTGGGCCTTTGGTTCAACAACCCTGAGGACGTGGTAAAAGCAGGCGGTCCAGACATCATCACCCCATTCAACGGCGAGCATGATGCAGGTCTCCAGGTCCTGAACAGCGGCGAGTTCGCCGATACCGACGGACCGCTTAAGCGGGTTACGAGAAGCAGCAACTGAGTTAAACGTACTTATTTCTCAATTGAAGCTCATGGTGAGTTGATGAACCGGGCGGGCGCGAATTCACAGTGCGCCTGCCCGGTGATCAACCTGTCTGAAGTGCCGAGCAGAGCGCAACGCCATCGCGTTCATCCGCCGCTGGAACGTCAAACTGAATCTTGGTAAAAGCCACGCAACGTCAACAAGGGTCACTCGATTCGGTCGTCTGAACGTTGTCCGCCTTACGTTACGTTAGCAGCTAGTATCACGAATATGTTCACAATTTTGGGACCGTAACCTCTTCCCTATTGGTATTCGATCCGCTAGTATGTTAAGAAATTGACCACTAGCCCAACAAAATCGGGCTGTTCCCCCCAGGAAAAAAATGATGAATTTAGCACGTTCTGCCACCGTTGCGGTGGCCGTTGTTCCGTTAACATTCGGGCTGTTGTCGGTTAGTGCGGTGCACGCCGAACCCAAGACTAACCTGCTTTCGCAATGGGACCAGGGTTCCGACGCGGCGGCGATCGCCAAGCTCGGCGACATGTTCAAGGCGGCGGGCGGCAAGTGGGAGGCGACTTCCATTGCCGGCCATACCGCCAATACACTGGCCAAGCTTCGCGCCGATGTCGTTGCCGGCAATCCACCGCCTGCGGTGCAGCTCAAGGGCCCGGAGATTGCCGAGTGGAATGCCACCGGTATGACGCTCAATCTCGACGAGATGGCCAAGCAAGAAAATTGGGATGGGACGGTCGCTCCTGAGCTTTTGTCGGTGATGAAGCCCAAGGGTTCTTGGGTGGCCGTACCGATGAATATCCATCGCATTAATTGGATGTGGGGTAGCAAGAAAGCGCTAGACAAAGCGGGCATCACCGAAATGCCCAGGACCTGGGCCGAATTCAACGCTGATGCCGCGAAGCTGAAAGCCGCCGGCATTATTCCGATCGCGCATGGCAGCGCGGATTGGACCGATGCCACGTCGTTCGAGATCGTGGTTTACGGCATGGATATGGACCTATTCCGCAAGGCCTTCGTCGAAGGCAGTACGGACGCCATGCGCAGCCCCGGAATGGTCGCTGCCTTCGAGCAATTCCGCAAGATGATCAACTGGATGGATCCGGGCATCTCCGGGCGTACTTGGGACGCGGCCGCCAACATGATGCTCACCGGCCAAGCCGGCTTCTTTTTCATGGGCGACTGGTCGATCGGCACCTTTAATGCCGGCGGCTTCAAGGAAGGAACCGACTATATCTGTGCGCAGGCGCCGGAAGACAATGGCAAGCCGGGTTTCATTCTCAACAGCGATTCGGTCGTGTTCTTCCAGCAGAAGAGTCCCGACTATCTCGCTGGCTCGAAGCTTCTCGCCCACCTTATCATGACCAAAGATTTCCAGACGATCTTTAACCAGGCTAAGGGCTCGATTCCGGCCAGGCTCGACGTCGATTTGAGCAACGGTTTCAATCCTTGCCAGCAAAAGTGCCAGAAGGATCTCGCCGATTCCATCAAAGCCGGCACGTTAGTGCGCAGCTTTGCTCACAATATGACTATTCTGCAGAAGTACCGCGGCGCAGCAATGGAAGTGATCACGGAATTCGTCAACACGCCTAACCTATCGGCAGCCGATGCCGCCAAGCGGATGGCCGACGCTGTTGAGGCGCAGCAATAACGACGCGTGGTTCCTGCAGCCGGAGAAGGGCGCAAACGATGGCGATCGAGCCTGTGACGTTCACGTCCGTTAGAGCTGAGCGGGACCTCCGCCGTCCGCTCCGTGAGCGGTTCACGGCCGTTCTGCCGCAACTCGTTCTGGCGCCCTCGCTTCTCGCCACACTCGTCTATGTGTTCCTCTTTTGCGGCTGGACGATCTGGATCTCACTGTCCAACTCCACCCTTCTGCCGGATTATTCCATATCCGGCTTCCATCATTACGCGGAACTGTGGAGCAACCGGCGCTGGAACATCGCCTACACAAATCTCTTCCTGTTCAGCTCGCTCTACGTGGTCGGCGCAATGACGATTGGGCTTTTGCTCGCGATCCTGATCGATCAGCGTATTCGCGCCGAGGCTTTATGGCGTACGATCTATCTCTATCCGCTGGCGGTCTCCTTCGTCGTTACGGGTACGGTCTGGCGCTGGCTGCTCAGCCCGTCGACCGGGATCGAGAGCTTAATCCGTCAACTGGGGTGGGCGAACTTCAAGTTCGACTGGCTCATACAGCGCGAGATGGCGATCTACACCGTGGTCATCACCGGTATCTGGCAGGCGTCGGGCTTCGTGATGGCATTGTTCCTGGCTGGCCTGCGCTCGGTCGATCCCGACCTCGTCAAGGCGGCGCAGATAGACGGCGCCAGCATGCCGCGGATCTATCGACGCATAATTCTGCCGGCGATCGGGCCGATTTTTATCGCCGTACTGGTCGTGCTTCTGCAATTTGCGATCAAGACTTTCGATCTGGTCATTGCATTGACCGGCGGCGGACCCGGGATCGCCACCACGGTACCGGCGATCTACGTCTATGATCTCATGTTCCAGCGTGGCCAGTTGGCCGAAGGGGCAGCGGCGGCGATCATGATCCTCCTTGCGCTGTCCCTGGTGCTCGTGCCCTATACGATCTGGACCAATTGGCGCCAACGCAGGGAGGCCAGCCGTGGCTGAAGTTGCCGCCTATGATCCGCTCGGCGCGGCGGGCACCTGGCGCCGACACCGGGTAAAACTCGTCGTCTTTGCGCTGCTCGGCCTGTTCGCGCTCTGTTATCTGCTGCCGCTTGCCGTCGTGATCCTCAATTCCTTCCGCGATCTACCCGACATCAACCGCAACGGCTTAATCGGCCTGCCGCACAGTTTTTCGCTCAATTACTGGTGGGTAGCGTGGAGCAAATTCTGTGTTGGCGGTACCTGTGAAGGGATACAGCCTTTCTTTTTCAATTCGGTTGCGATGGTCGTGCCGGCGACCATCATTTCGACCGCGGTAGGCTCCATAAACGGCTATGTTTTGTCCAAGTGGCGCTTCACCGGTTCGGAAATTCTGTTTGGCCTCATGACGCTCGGCGTCTTCATGCCCGGCCAGATGGTTCTCCTGCCCTGGGCACGCGTGCTGGGCTGGCTCGGCCTCACCAACACGACTTCCGGTCTCGTCCTAATCCACTGCGTACAGGGGTTGAGCTTCACCACGCTGTTTTGCCGCAACTATTACGTCAATATTCCCGACGATCTGATCAAGGCGGCACGGATCGACGGCGCTAGCTTCTGGCGGATTTTTCGCAAGATCATCCTGCCGTTGTCGCCGCCCATCTTGATTGTCACCGTAATCTGGCAATTCACCAACATCTGGAACGAATTCCTCTTCGCCGTTATCTTTTCCTCAGGCACCCACCAGCCGATCACTGCGGCACTGATCGCGCTCAGCGCCGGGGGAACGTCGGTACGCCAATACAATGTCGAAAGCGCCGCCGTGCTGATTGCCGCTTTGCCGCCGCTCCTCGTCTATCTTTTCGGCGGCCGGTATTTCCTGCGCGGGTTGACCCAGGGTGCCCTTAAATAGTAGGTGGACATGGCCTCGCTGACGATTCGCAACCTTAAAAAATATTTCGGCTCCGTCGAAGTCTTGAAGGGCATCGACCTTGAGGTGAAGACGGGCGAATTCGTGGTGCTGGTCGGACCTTCGGGTTGTGGAAAATCGACCTTGCTTGCCGCGATCGCCGGCCTGGAAAGCGTCAGCGCAGGCGAGATCAAAATCGACCAGCGCGTCATCAACGATGTGCCGCCGAAGGATCGTGACATCGCCATGGTGTTCCAATCCTATGCGCTCTATCCGACGATGACGGTCCGCGCCAACATGACCTTCGGCATGGAGAGCCGCGGCGTGCCCAAGCAGGCGCGAGCGGAAGCCCTCGGCCGGGTCGCCGAGCTCCTGAAGATCGAAAGCCTGCTCGACCGCAAGCCCTCTCAGCTCTCCGGCGGCCAGCGCCAGCGCGTCGCCATGGGAAGGGCGCTGGTCCGCGATCCCGCGCTGTTTCTGTTCGACGAGCCGCTCTCCAATCTCGACGCCAAGCTACGGGTCGAGATGCGGACCGAGATCAAGAAGCTTTATCAGCGGCTCGGCAAGACGACAATCTACGTCACGCATGACCAGGTTGAGGCGATGACGCTGGCCTCCCGCATTGCCGTGATGCATCATGGCATGCTGCAGCAATTTGCCGAGCCGCGAACCGTGTACGACCGGCCCGCGAACATGTTCGTCGCCGGCTTCATGGGCTCGCCGCCCATGAATTTTCTGCCTGCTCAGATCGCCGCTTCCGGCCCCGCCGCCGTGGTGTTGACGGAAAGCGATGGACAGGCGACGCGCTTGCCGATCCCCGAAAAGGTCGCCACGTCTGGTGGCAGCGGCCGTCACGTGGTGCTGGGGATAAGGCCGGAAAACTTGACCCGTTACGATCGCCGCCAGGCGGAGGAAACGCCTTACCTCGGCACGATCGAAGCCCGGGTCGAGGTAGTCGAGCCGACCGGCGCTGAGACCATGGTGGTCGTTCGCATCGCAGGTAGCGAGGTCATCGCTCGCTTCGAGCCCAATGCGGCCCCCTCAGTTGGCGAGCCCGTAAAGCTTGCTGTTGATATGGCCCAGGCGTGTCTGTTCGATCCGGAGACGGAAATGTTGATTTAGGGATTTCTCCGGCCGAGATGATTCGTCCTCGTCCTCGTAAGAGACTATTGGCTAGCACTTGGGATTTAACATTTATTATAAATGTATGGATGGAACCTTTATTTGATCACGAAAAGCTCGATGTTTACGGTGTTGAACTCGAATTTGTCGCCTGGACCACCGGCTTTTTCGCCGATGCGTGTGAGTCTCCGGCTCTGCACAAGCGCGAAATACTTGATCAACTTGATCGCGCCAGCCTTTCAGCCCTTCTCAATACGGCGGAGGGAAACGGTAAGCGACCGGGACGTCAACGAGCTAAGTCTTTCGATGATGCCCGTGGCTCGGCTATTGAATGCGCGGCTTGCTTCGACGCTTCCGTCGCCAAACGGATCGCATCAGAAGATCGGATCCGCCGAGGAAAAGAAATGCTCGCCCGTATCGTAGCAATGTTAACTCGGTTGGTCGATCGGTTCGATGCAAACGAATATCGCATTCGCGAGGATCCGTCTGCTTTATGATTCCTCGTACTCGCCCTCCTCCTTCTCGTCCTCGTCCTCGATAAA
>Ga0070698_100000980_pt1 | contig 31367 bp, 31 predicted proteins | sample KBSK1502metaG_FD_65477 | JGI IMG/M metagenome (GOLD analysis project Ga0070698, IMG submission 65477) | Corn, switchgrass and miscanthus rhizosphere microbial communities from Kellogg Biological Station, Michigan, USA - KBS K1-50-2 metaG | ecosystem: Host-associated > Plants > Roots >...
GACCACCGCAGCCGTGTCCGTGATGTCGACCAGGTGGCCGCGCAGCCTGCCCCGTGACTCCAGGTCCGCGATCTGCATCACCGTGCCGTGGTAGGTGTGCCGAGCGGCGACCACCTTCTGGCCGGTGCCGACCAGGTCGAGCACCGTCGCGATGGCTGCCAGGCCCGACGAGAACGACAGTGCCTTGCCACCCTCGAGCGCGCCGAGCACTTCTTCGAAGGCGGTCCACGTCGGGTTGGCGTAGCGGCCGTACTCCAGGTCGCCGCCCGCGACGTAGGTCGACGCGAATGTCACCGGGGTGCTGAATGGCGCGTCGGGCACGTGCTCCGGTCGTCCGGCAGTGACGGCGACGGTGGACGGGTGCAGAGGCGACAGCGGGGAAGGCATGGCGCCCACCCTAGGATGCTGCGCGTGACTGACGACGCGCTGACCGCTCTGGCCCGAGACATCGACGCGACCTGCCGCCTCACCGGCCAGTTCACGCTCCGGTCGGGACAGGTCGCCGACACCTACTTCGACAAGTACCTCTTCGAGGCCCAGCCCGCCCTGCTCGCCCGCGTGGTCGAGCAGATGGTGCCGCTGCTCCCCGAGGGGACCGAGCAGCTCGGCGGCCTCGAGATGGGCGGCATTCCCATCGCCACGATCCTGTCGGCGCGCACCGGCCTTCCCGGGCTGTTCGTCCGCAAGCAGGCCAAGGAGTACGGCACCTGCAAGCTCGCCGAGGGCGGCGACGTCGACGGCAAGCGGGTCACCCTGATCGAGGACGTGATCACCACGGGTGGCGCCGTACGCGACGCGACCAATGCCCTGCGTGAGCGCGGCGCGATCGTCGAGACCGTGATCTGCGCGATCGACCGGAGCCCGGCAGGGGAGAACCCCCTCGCCGACGTCCAGCTCGAGATCCGCAGCGTCCTGACCAGGGCCATGCTCGACGAGGCTGCGGCGGAACGCGCATGAGCACCCGCAAGCCTCGCGTCGCGATCGTGTTCGGCGGACGGTCCTCGGAGCACGCCATCTCCTGCGTCACCGCGGGCAGCGTGCTCAAGGCCATCGACCGAGACAAGTACGACGTCGTCCCGATCGGCATCGCCCCTGACGGCCGCTGGGTCCTGGAGGCGGACGACCCCGAGCGACTCTCCCTGCACGGTCGCGAGCTTCCGAGTGTCGACGGCGCCGGCTCCGCGGTCTCGCTGGCCCAGGGCAGCACGGCCACCGATCTGGTCATCAGCGACCCGGGCAACCCGCCGACCCTCCTCGGCGAGGTCGACGTCGTCTTCCCGCTCCTGCACGGCCCCTGGGGCGAGGACGGCACCATCCAGGGAATGCTCGAGATGGCGGGCGTCCGCTACGTCGGGGCCGGCGTGCTCGCCTCGGCCGTCGGCATGGACAAGCACTACATGAAGGTCGTCCTCGCCGCCGCCGGCCTGCCCGTGATGCCGTGGACCCTGGTCACCGCCCGCCAGTGGGAGACCGACCGCGAGGACTGCCGGGCCAGGGCCAAGGAGCTCGGCTACCCGCTGTTCGTGAAGCCGGCCCGCGGTGGCTCGAGCATCGGCATCTCCAAGGCACATGACGAGTCCGAGCTCGATCAGTGCATCGAGGCCGCGATCGTGCACGACCCGAGAGTGCTGGTCGAGGCGTTCGCTGCAGGCGCGCGGGAGGTGGAGTGCGGCGTCCTCCAGGCCGTTGACGGCAGCCCGCTCACCAGTCTCCCGGCGGAGATCCGGATCGGGGGCGACCACGAGTTCTACGACTTCGACGCCAAGTACCTTCCCGGCGAGCACACCGAGATCGACGTGCCGGCGGTCCTTCCCGACGGTGTCGCCGACACCATGCGGGAGCTCGCCGCGCGCACCTTCGAGGCCGTCGCATGCGAGGGTCTGGCCCGCGTCGACTTCTTCGTGCTGCCCGACCAGAGCCTGATCGTCAACGAGATCAACACGATGCCGGGCTTCACGCCGACCTCGATGTACCCGCAGATGTGGGCCGCGAGCGGCGTCAGCTATCCCGAGCTCGTCGACCGGCTGATCTCCCTGGCGCTGGCTCGCACCACGGGCTTGCGCTAGCGACAGCCCGAGGTGGTGGCTGCCAGCGTCTGCTTCAGCAGGGGCCCCAGCTGCACCAGGATCGCGGGCGGCGGCCGGTAGTCCGCCGGCACATGCAGGTGTACGACGGGCCGCATCCCGATCGTGGTCAGCTCGGCGTCGACGGACTGGTTGTCGATCTCGTCCTCGGGGGCGTACCAGCCCACTCCGTCGACCTCCGAGCACGCCGCCGCCGGGGGGACGTCATCAGGCGCCCCACAGGTCAGCACCACGGCCGGGTCGCCCCAGGCTGCGCCGAGCGCCGCCGCGGGAGACACCTTGCGCCGGTCGAGATCGGCGAGCTGTTGCGGCAGCGCCGCGACCAGCGCGACGCAGCGGGCCAGGTCGTCGGCGCTGAGGGTGACCTGGTCGATCGAGATCGGCTCCTTGGCGCAGCCGGCCAGCCCCAGCGAGAGACAGAGGCCGAGCGAGAGCACGACGAAGCCCCGGACCCTGCCGGGTCCGGGGCTTCGGTGAACGACGGTGTTCAGATGTGGACGACCGGGCACGTCAGCGTGCGGGTGATGCCGTCGAGCGTCTGGACCTTGGCGACCACCAGCTTGCCGAGCTCGTCGACGTTGCGGGCTTCGGCGCGCACGATCACGTCGTACGGGCCGGTGACGTCCTCAGCGAGCGTGACGCCCTTGACCTGGGCGATGGCGAGGGCCACCTCGGCAGCCTTGCCGACGTCGGTCTGGATCAGGATGTAGGCCTGGACGACCATCGAGGACTCCTAGGTGTTGCGGGGTCTGTTGCGGACACGTGTCTTGCGTCAACCTATCGTGTCGGGTGACGGAGCGGGTAGGCAGTTCTGGTGGGATGGGTCCTGATGAACGCGATTCCGAACGACAAGCCTTTCCCTCAGGACGCCACGTTGGCCGACGCCGGAGAGTTCGGACTCATCTCCGCGCTCACGAAGATCTTCGAGTACGGCGAGCACGTGCTGATCGGCCCCGGCGACGACGCCGCCGTCCTCCGCGTCAGGAACGGCCACGTCGTGGTCTCCACCGACCTGATGGTGGAGGGCCGGCACTTCCGGCGTGACTGGGCATCGGCCGAGGATGTCGGGCACCGGGCAGCTGCGCAGAACCTCTCCGACATCAACGCGATGGGCGGCCGCGCGTCCTCGCTCACCATCGGGCTGGCCGCGCCGGCAGACCTTCCGGTCCAGTGGGCCCTCGACTTCGCGCGGGGCTTCGCCGACGAGTGCGCCCTGGTCGGCGCCAGCGTCGTCGGGGGAGACCTGACCCGGGCCAGTGAGATCGTCATCGCGGTCACCGTGATCGGGTCGTGCACGGTGGCCCCGGTGATCCGCGGCGGTGCCGAGGCCGGCGACGTCGTCGCCCTGACCGGCCGCCAGGGCTGGGCCGCGGGCGGGCTCGCCGTGCTGGGCCGGGGCTTCCGGTCGCCACGGGTGCTCGTGGAGGCCTACCGCCGCCCCGAGCCGCCGTACGACGCCGGCCCCCTCGCCGCCGACGCCGGCGCAACCGCGATGATCGACATCTCCGACGGACTGCTCGCAGAGGCCACTCACATTGCCGAGGCATCGGGAGTGTCCATCGACATCAGCCGCTCGGCCTTCACCGTGGCCGAACCCCTCCAGGCCGTCGGCGCCGCTTTGGGAGCCGACCCGATGCAGTTCATCCTCGGCGGCGGCGACGACCACGCCCTGCTGGCGACGTTCCCCTCGGCGAAGAAGGTCCCCCCCGGCTGGACAGTGATCGGTTCGGTCGCCGAGGGCGAAGGTGTGACGGTGGACGGCGCTCCCTACGACGGCCCGACCGGCTGGACGCACTTCTGATGGGCAGCCCGCGCGACTTCGACCCGGTACTGCTGGGCAACCGAGAGACGGACGCGTGGGCGGCCTACTACCGGCACGAGTGGGGCAGGTTCCTCCACGCGGCCTGGGGCATGGTGGCCGAGGGCTTCGGCCTGGGCCCGTTCGGTACGACGGTCGGCGCCTGGCACGTGCTGCGCGCCAACCAGCACTGGGCGCCGTACCCCCACAACGACCCGGACGCCGCCCGGGTCTCGATGCGCCGGTTCTACGCGCTGATCGCGCGTGCCGGTGGCTTCGACCTCGATCCGGTGCGGGCCAGCCACCTGGAAGTCGAGTGGTGGCGGCTGCACCGGGAGCACCAGCACGACCCTGCCGTCCAGACCGAGGCGCTGGTCGGGTCGCTGGTGGACCTCTACTCCTACGTCTACGGTGCGACCCCCGAGAGCGTCTTTGACGCAGCCCGCCTGCGAGTGGAGGCGATGGACCTCTCGGATGCCTGGGTGGCCGCCGGCTGCGAGCTCACCGACCCGCTCCTGGCCCGGGAGCGAGCCGCGCTGGTGTCGTCGTACACCAGCCTGCGCGCTGCGGTCTCCTGAAATGACAACCGACCCGGCTCGCCGAGAGGCGGAACCGGGTCGGTGGAAGACGTCAGATCAGCGGGTGACCTTGCCGGCCTTCAGGCAGCCGGTGCACACGTTGAGGCGCTTGGGCGTGCCGTTCACCGTGGCGCGCACGCGCTGGATGTTGGGGTCGAAGCGACGCTTGGTGATCTTGCGCGACCACGGGCGGTTGTTGCCGAACGTCGGCTTCTTGGCGCAGATGTCACAGACGGCAGCCACCGTGCACTCCTGGAGGATCGTTGTTGTCTAGGTCAGAGGTGTCGCCGGGGGATCCACCGCGAAGGGGATCCGGCTCCGGACAACCGCACAAGACTAACCGATGCGCCCGTTCCCACGCGAATCGTGAGGCACGCACTAGCCTGACACCTCAACACGCTGCTGTCGGCTTGAGGACGGTCATGAGTCAGGAACCCACGTCGAGCTTCGACCTCGGCGTGTTCCTGCGCTTTGCCGACCTGGCCACGGAGCGCCTGGGTGATGCGCGCGAGGAGATCAACGCGCTCAACGTCTATCCCGTCCCCGACGGCGACACCGGCACCAACATGTTCCTGACCATGTCGGCCGCGCGTGACGGCCTGGTCAAGGCCACCGGCGGCGATCCCAAGGGCGACCTGCGAGCGGGGCTCCAGGGCTTCACGAAGGAGGCACTGCTCGGGGCTCGCGGCAACTCCGGGGTCATCCTCGCGCAGCTGCTCGGCGGCTTTGCGTCGTACGTCGTGAACGCACCGCCGGCGATGCGGGCGACGCTGCTGTGGGCTCATGCGCTCGAGTCGGCGACCAACGCGAGCTATGCGGCCGTGGGTGTCCCCGTCGAGGGGACGATCCTGACCGTGGCCCGGGCCGCCAGCGAGGCGGCGCTGGCCGCCTCGGTGCATCCCGAGCACCGGCTCGGTCACGTGGTCACGCGGGCAGCCGACGAGGCCCAGAAGGCCCTCGAGCTGACCCCCGAGCAGCTGCCGATTCTCAAGCAGGCCGGGGTGGTCGATGCGGGTGGGCGCGGGCTGGTCGTGATCCTCGATGCCGTGGCCACCGCGGTCACCGGACGGGTCACCGTCGATGAGCTGCGGACCCGCAAGGCGATCCCGGTGCCGATGCCGACGGGCGACCTCACGGCCGGCGGACCGGCGTACGAAGTCATGTACCTCCTCGATGCCGAGGACGCCGAGATCCCCCCACTTCGCCAGCGCCTGGCGCCACTCGGCGATTCGCTCGTCGTGGTCGGCGGTGACGGTCTCTGGAACGTGCACGTACACGTCGACGACGTCGGGGCGGCCCTCGAGGCCGGGATCGAGGCGGGCCGCCCGCACCGGGTCCGGGTCACCCACTTCGCGGAGCAGATCGACGCCGGTCGCGAGAAGAAGGTCGCGCGCCGCCACGGCCGCAAGGTCGTCGCGGTCGCGGCTGGCCCGGGTCTCGAAGCGCTGTTCGGAGAGTCGGGGGCGATCGTCGTCCCCGCGGCGCCGGGAAGGCGGCCCAGCGTGGGCACCCTGGTCGATGCCATCAACGCCACGGCCGCGGCCGAGGTCGTGCTGCTGCCCAACGACGCCGACACGATGCGGGCAGCCGAGATCGCCGCGCGCACCGCGGAAGAGTCCGGTGAGGTGCGAGTGGCCGTCATCCCGAGCCAGGCGCAGGTGCAGGGTCTGGCGGCCCTCGCGGTGCACGAACCCGGTCGCACCTTCGACCAGGACGTCCTGGAGATGACCGCAACGGCACGGCACGCCCGCCACGGGGCGATCACCATCGCGGCCAAGCAGGCGATCACGATGGCTGGACCCTGCGAGCCGGGCGACGTGCTCGGGGTGATCGCCGGTGACTTCGCCGCCGTGGGCCAGGACCTCGACGTCGTCGCCATCGACATCATCGAGCGACTCATCGCCGGTGGTGGCGACCTGGTCACCCTGGTCGCCGGCGAGTACGACGACGGGCTGGCCGCGCGCTGTGCGGCGTACCTCGAAACCAGCCACCCGACTGTCGACGTGGTCGTGTATGACGGTGGCCAGGAGCGCTATCCGCTCCTCGTGTCCGTTGAGTGAGGGCCAGACCGTGAGGAGGCAGTCGTGATCTCGGCCGACTCGCCGATCGCTGCCGTGCTCGGCGGCAGCAAGAAGCGCGACAAGGTCGACAAGCTCGGCCTGCGCACGGTCGGTGACCTGCTGGCTCACCACCCCCGCCGCTATCTCGAGCGCGGCAAGCTCAGCGACGTCGCCAGCCTCGAGCCCGGCCAGATGCTCACCGTGGTCGGCCGGGTCGACCGGGCCACGGTCAACACCTACCTCGATCGGCGCACCAACCGCACCGCCTACCGCGTCGACGTCCTCGTCCGGACCAACGGCCCCTCCTTGCGGATGAGCTTCTTCGCCAAGCATCAGGGCACCGCCAACTGGCACCTGGGGCGCCTCAAGCAGGGCGAGGAGGGCGTGTTCAGCGGCAAGGTGAGCACGTTCCGCGACCAGTGGCAGCTCACCAACCCGCAGATCCTGATGTTTCACGGCGACAACGACGAGGACAGCTCCGCGCGCGAGCTCGCCGAGAGCATGAAGGCGCTGTTCCCGCTCTATCCCTCCACCAAGGGCCTCGACTCGTGGGACATCCAGCGTGCTGTCGCGTTCGCGCTGACCGTGGTGGATCCGCCGGTCGACATCGTCCCCGAGTCGATCCGCACCGAATACTCCCTGATCGACGCTCGCCGGGCCCTCGACTGGATCCACGCACCCGACGACTTCGCCCAGGTCGGTGCGGCTCGCAAGCGGTTCCGGTTCGAGGAGGCCCTGGTGACGCAGCTGGTGCTGGCCCGGCGACGGGCGGCGCTGCGCGAGCTCGGGGGCCAGGCCCGCACCGGTGGCGGCGGGCTGCTGGCCACCTTCGACGCCCGGTTGCCGTTCACCCTGACCGCGGGGCAGCTCGAGGTGGGCCACCAGCTCGAGGTCGAGCTCGCACGGCCCCACCCGATGAACCGTCTCCTCCAGGGTGAGGTCGGCTCGGGCAAGACGCTGGTGGCCGTCCGCGCGATGCTCCGGGTCATCGACTCCGGCGGCCAGGCCGCACTGCTCGCCCCGACCGAGGTCCTCGCCCAGCAGCACCACCGCTCGATCACGGCGCTCCTCGGCGATCTCGCGAGCGCCGGCATGCTGGGCGGCGCCGACGACGGCACCTCGGTCGCGTTGCTGACCGGCTCGATGGGCAAGCCGGCCCGGCAGGAGGCCATGCTCCGGATCGCCTCGGGTGAGGCCGGCGTCGTCATCGGCACCCACGCCCTGCTCGAGGAACGAGTCACCTTCGCCGACCTCGGGCTGGTCGTGGTCGACGAGCAGCACCGCTTCGGCGTCGAGCAGCGAGCGGCCCTCGCTGCCAAGGCCGGCGCCCCACCACACGTTCTGGTCATGACCGCGACCCCGATCCCGCGCACGGTCGCGATGACCGTCTTCGGTGACCTCGAGGTCTCGACGCTGCGTGAGCTGCCGGCTGGCCGGGCGCCGATCCAGAGCAACGTCGTTCCGCTCCTGCACCAGCCCACCTGGCTCGACCGGGCCTGGGCCCGGGTCCGCGAAGAGGTCGGCAAGGGCCACCAGGTTTATGTCGTGTGCCCCCGGATCGGCGGTGACGTCTCCGAGGAGGGCGACGCCGACGCGGTCGACGTCGACGCTGAGGGCGAGGCGCTGCCGGCGATCAACCCCGATGCCCTCGCCGCCGTCGAGGACGTCATGCCCCAACTGGCCGAAGGCCCGCTGGGCGGGCTGCGCGTCCGCATGCTGCACGGCCGGATGCCCGGCGACGAGAAGGACGCCGTGATGCGCGCCTTCGCGGCGGGCGAGGTCGACGTCCTGGTGTCCACGACCGTCATCGAGGTGGGCGTCGACGTCGCCAACGCGACGATGATGGTGCTCCTCGACGCCGACCGCTTCGGCGTCTCCCAGCTTCACCAGCTGCGCGGCCGGGTCGGCCGCGGCGGGCTGCCCGGGCTGTGCCTGATGGTCACTCACGCCGACGCCGGCAGCCCGGCGCTGCAGCGACTCACCGACGTCGCCGCCACCACCGACGGCTTCGAGCTCGCCCGTCTCGACCTTGAGACGCGGCGCGAGGGTGACGTGCTCGGAGCGTCACAGTCCGGCTTCCGTTCCAGCCTGGTCAACCTTCGCGTGTTACGTGACGAGCAGACGATCGTTGAAGCACGAAAGGCCGCAGAAGCCTTGCTCGGCGAGGATCCCGACCTGACGGGAGCACCCGAATTGCGCCGTGCAGTGGACGATCTGCAACATTCCAGCGAGGCTGACTACATGGAGAAGGCATGACGCGGATCATCGGAGGATCCGCCGGCGGCCGCCGCATCAACACCCCCCGCGGCTCCAGCACCCGTCCCACCAGCGATCGCGTTCGTGAGGCGCTCTTCTCGGCAGTGGAGTCCTGGTGCGGCTCGCTCGACGGGCTTCGCGTCCTCGACCTCTATGCCGGGTCAGGGGCCGTCGGCCTCGAAGCCAGGTCGCGTGGGGCCGGAGTGGTCACCCTCGTCGAGCATGACAAGCGCACTGCAGCCCTGATCAGCGACAACGTGAAGACGCTCGGATTCACGCGTGTCGACGTGCTGACCACTCCGGTCGCCACCGTGCTGGGCCGCCCCCCGGTGGCCCCCTACGACCTGGTCTTCCTCGACCCTCCTTACCCCCTGCCCGACAAGGACGTCCTCGACGACCTGCACGCTCTGGTCGACAACCAGTGGCTGGTGCCGGGGGCACTGGTCGTGGTCGAGCGAAGCAGCCGCGGCCCCGGGCCCGACTGGCCGGCCGGCCTGGTCGGCGAGCGGGAGAAGCGCTACGGCGAGACCGTGCTTTGGTACGGTCACGCCGCCCGATCCGAAGATGAGTGAGGAACCCCGCGTGCGCCGAGCTGTCTGCCCCGGATCGTTCGACCCGGTCACCAACGGTCACCTGGACATCGTGCAGCGCGCCGCCTCGCTCTTCGACGAGGTCGTCGTCGCGGTGGGGGTCAACAAGTCGAAGAACCGCCTCTTCACGGCCGAGGAGCGCATCGAGATGCTCACTCAGGCAGTCGCACACCTGCCCAACGTGAAGGTCGACGGGTTCACCGGGCTGCTCACGACGTTCTGCGAGGAGAACGACATCCAGGCGATCGTCAAGGGGCTTCGAGCCGTCACCGACTTCGACTACGAGCTGCAGATGGCCCAGATGAACTCCTCGCTCACCGACGTCGAGACCGTGTTCGTACCCACCAGCCCGGAATACAGCTTCCTGGCCTCGAGCCTGGTCAAGGAGGTCGCGGCCTTCGGGGGCGACGTGTCCAGCCTCGTGCCCGCGTTCGTGAACGAGAGGCTGACAGCACGGCTCAGGGAGAAAGCCGCCGAATAGGGGTTTCGACCCCTCATTTGGCTGGTCAGCGACCGGACCGGTAACATTTCGACGTTCTGTCGGTCCCGGACACGGAAGCGTGACTCCTCTGAGCAATCTGGACCCGAGAGCGCCGCTCGTGCTCGATACTCGCGAGCTCGGCCGCCGCCCGGGGTCCCAGCGCGAGGTTTCCCGCCAGGTTCCGGCTCCAGCAGAGCTGGGCATCGAAGTTCTGCATGTCCCCGAAGGTTCGCCGGTTGATCTTGACCTGCGGCTGGAGGCGGTCATGGAGGGCGTACTGGTCACGGGCACCGCGCAGGCGGGGCTCGAAGGCGAATGCGTGCGGTGCCTGGAGCCGATCTCCGACACGATGGAGGCCTGGTTCCAGGAGCTGTTCGTGTACGACGACCAGGACAACCACGCCGACTATGGCGAGGACGACGATGTCCGCCGGCTCGAGGGCGACCTGCTCGACCTCGAACCACTGTTGCGGGACTCGGTGGTGCTTGCACTGCCGTTCCAGCCGCTGTGCCAGGACGACTGTCCCGGGTTGTGCATCGAGTGTGGTGCGCGCCTGGCAGACGACCCGGACCACAGCCACGAGGCTGCGATCGACCCGCGGTGGGCTGGCTTGCAGCAGCTCACGCAAGACGCAGCGCACGACCCCAAGAACGACACAGACTGATCAGTCGGACCACCGTCCGGCTGGAGAGAAGCCCAGCCGGGCGGTGACCCGGCTGCGACAGAGGAGAAGAACAGTGGCAGTCCCGAAGCGGAAGATGTCGCGCAGCAACACCCGGCACCGCCGTTCGCAGTGGAAGGCCGTTGCGCCCTCGCTGGTGACCTGCGCCAACCCCGCCTGCGGCTCCAAGCACCTCCCGCACCGCGCGTGCGGCGAGTGCGGCCAGTACGGCGCGCGTGCCGAGCGTCGCCAGGTTCTCTGATTCAGTCGCTGACTGATCTGAACGCCTACGCAGCCCTGAGGGAGGCACTCGGTGGTCCGGTTCTGGACCCCGAGTTGCTCGACCGCGCCCTGACCCACCGCTCGTTCGCCTACGAGAACGGCGGGCTGCCGACCAACGAGCGCCTGGAGTTCCTGGGCGACTCGGTGCTCGGGGTCGTGGTGACCGAGACGCTCTACCGCACCCATCCCGACCTCTCCGAGGGCCGGCTGGCCAAGCTCCGCGCGGCAGTCGTCAACGCCCGCGCGCTGGCCGAGGTGGCCCGGACCATCGGGCTCGGCGAGCACATCAAGCTCGGCCGTGGTGAGGAGACGACCGGCGGTCGCAACAAGGCCTCGATCCTCTCCGACACGGTCGAGGCTGTGATCGGGGCGGTCCACCTCAGCGGGGGGTTCGACGCCTCCGCGGCCGTCGTACACCTGCTGTTCGACCCGCTCATGGACGAGGCCGCTTCGCTCGGCGCGGGCCTCGACTGGAAGACCTCGCTGCAGGAGCTGTCGGCCGAGCACAGTCTCGGCGTGCCGGAATACGTCATCCAGGACGCCGGCCCCGACCACATGAAGACCTTCACCGCGCAGGTCCGGGTGGGCGAGCAGCTCTACGGCCACGGCATCGGTCGGTCCAAGAAGGAAGCCGAGCAGCAGGCGGCGGAGACGGCGTATCGCGAGATCGCCGAAGCCATGGCCTCCTGACCCGATCGAGCCATGCCAGAGCTGCCCGAGGTCGAGGTCGTCCGCCGCGGTCTGGCCGAGCACGTCGTCGGCCGGCGCATCACCACGGTCGAGGTGCTCCACGATCGTCCTGTACGCCGTGAACCCGGCGGCGCCGCCGCCTTCGTCGAAGCATTGACCGGCCGCACCGTCACCGCCGCCAGACGGCGCGGCAAGTACCTCTGGCTGCCCCTCGACAGCGGTGACGCGGTGCTCGGCCATCTCGGCATGAGCGGCCAGATGCTGGTCCAGCCGGCCGGGACCCCCGACGAACGACACCTTCGGGTCCGCTTCGGCCTCTCGCCGGTTGAGGAGCGAGGCACGAGCGTCTCGAAACCAAACGAGCTCCGGTTCGTCGACCAGCGCATGTTCGGCGGGCTGTCGGTCTCACCCGGCGGAGCGGAGCTGCCGAGCGAGATCGCGCACATCGCCCGCGATCCGCTCGACCCCGAGTTCGACGACGATGTCTTCATCAGCCGGGTCCGCAAGCGCGGCTCGGGCATCAAGCGTCAGCTCCTCGACCAGACCCTGATCAGCGGCGTCGGCAACATCTACGCCGACGAGGCGCTGTGGCGGGCCCGGATCCACGGCGAGCGGCCGGGGGAGCGCCTCACGCGCGCGCAGGTCACCGAGCTGCTCGGCCACGCCCGCGAGGTGATGCTCGCGGCGCTCGGCCAGGGCGGCACGTCGTTCGATGCGCTCTACGTCAACGTCAACGGCGAGAGCGGCTACTTCGACCGCTCCCTCGACGCCTACGGTCAGGAGGGCCTTCCCTGCCATCGCTGCGGGACGCCCATCCGTCGTTCGGCGTTCATGAACCGGTCGTCGTACTTCTGTCCGAGGTGCCAGCCGGCCCCGCGGGGCAGCCGCTGAGGACGGCAAGACAGTCGTCCGCCCACCACCTCGACCATGGATCGCGAGCCGGCCCTAGGCTGGCCCAGTGACGAATCGCCCCTCGACCATCGATGACATCCACGGCTGGTTCTGGCCGGAGGATCGCACCCTGTTCGCCCACTTCCTGGGCGACGAGGCAGTGCTGGCCACGGGAGACCTGGTCGAGCTCGGCACCTTCCTCGGCAAGAGCACCGTCTTCATCGGCAACTACCTTGCCGAGGGTGAGAAGTTCGTGGCCCTTGATCTCTTCCTCAACGAGACCGACGAGGCGAACAAGTTCGAGAACAACAACTACCCGACACTCACTCGCGAGAAGTTCGAGAGCAACTACCTGGCTTTCCACAGCCAGCTGCCGGTGATCGTCGAAGGGCCCTCGTCCCTGATTGTCGACCACGTGGAGCCGGCGTCGGCCCGGTTCATCCACGTGGACGCCTCGCACCTCTATGAACACGTCGCCGTCGATGTTCAGTCGAGTCGCACGCTCCTAGCCCCCGGCGGCGTCGTGGTGTTCGATGACTACCGGGCGGTGCACACTCCCGGGGTCTCGGCGGCTGTCTGGGAAGCCACGGCGCTCCACGGCTTCCGGCCGTTCCTGCTGTCGCCGCAGAAGATGTACGGCACGTTCGACGCTGATCCGGCCCCTCACCTCGAGCGCGTACTGAAGTTGCTCTCGCGGGACCCCCGCTGGCAGTACGTCGTCGAGGACATGCTGGGCGTGACCCTGGTCCGCGCCCAGTGGAACGATGCCTCGCCGGAGGTGACGGGTCCCCTGATGACCAGACTCAACGGTCTCGACAAACGGCTGCAGCGCATCGAGTCCAAGCTGACTCGTCAGTCGGAACGAGGCAATCGTCAGTTCCGCCGGTTGCAGGAGGACATCAGGCAGTCGAGCCTCGCCGCCCGGCTGGTCGGACGACTTCGTCAGGACAAGAAGGCCTGACCCCCGTCGCGCGAGCCGCAGGGGTTGTCGGTCGGCGACGCGACATTGACCGGAAGCGTTTCGAGTGCGACTCTTGAAGACGGTCCACCTGTGGACCCCACACCCCTCCCAACCCCTCGAAATCCCCCGGAGGACGATCCGATGGCCAAGGCGCTGATCGGCTACATGAACAGCGACCTGCGGACCACCGCCCGACTGAGTGCCGAGAACCGGCATCTCAAGGGACGCGTGGTCGAGTTGGAGGCACTGGTGCTCCGACTCCAGGAAGAGAACGACACGCTCGCGGCAGCACACGCAAATGCGCTGCTCGAGACGGCTGAGCTGCAGGAGATGCAGCCCGCCTGAGTGCCCTCAGGTTGGCGCCCGGATATCCGGGTGCCATGTTGACGCGCGCCGCCTAGGCTCCTGCTCTTGTGAGCCGAGTCGTCGAAGTCATCTCCCCGGCGAGACTCGGCACGAACTATCGCTGGCTGCTCGCATCGTCCTGGGTCACCAACATCGGTGACGGGATCGCGCTCGCAGCAGGCCCGCTCCTCGTCGCCTCGCAGACCCGCGACCCCTTTCTGGTGGCGCTCGCCGCCCTGTTGCAGCGACTTCCGTGGCTCTTGTTCGGGCTGGTCGCCGGGGCGATCGCCGACCGCCTCGACCGGCGGCTCGTCGTGATGGCCGTCGACTCGGCCCGGTCGGTGATCCTGGGGCTGCTGTGCCTGATGATCGCCACCGATCGCATCAACATCGCCGTCGTACTGGCCGCGATGTTCGTGCTCGGCGTCGCCGAGGTGTTCGCCGACACAACCACCGGAACGCTGATGCCGATGTTCGTCGAGAAGGACGACCTGGGCGTGGCCAACGCGCGGTTGCAGGCCGGCTTCCTCACCGCCAACCAGCTCGTCGGACCCCCGGTGGGGGCGCTGCTCTTCGGTCTCGGGATGGCCTGGCCGTTCGTGATGCAGACGGTGACCACGCTGTTCGGCGTACTCCTCGTCGCGAGGATCGCCCTGCCCCGCGGCGGCAGCCGTGAGCGGACCGGCACCCACGTTCGCCAGGACATCGCCGAGGGGGTGCGCTGGCTCCTCGGCCATGCCGCGATCAGGACCCTCGCGATCGTGATGTTCACGTTCAACGTGACCTGGGGTGCGGCCTGGTCGGTGCTGGTCCTCTACTCCCTGGATCGGCTGCACATGGGCGAGGTCGGCTTCGGCCTGCTGACCACGACGGCCGCGGTCGGCGGCATCATCGGTACGACGACCTACGGCTGGTTGGAGCGCCGGATCCCGCTCGGCACCCTGATGCGTGGCGTCCTGCTGCTCGAGGTGCTCACCCACCTGTCCCTGGCCCTGGCGACGACGGGCTGGGTGGCGCTGCTGATCATGCTGGTGTTCGGCGGCTACGCGTTCGTGTGGGGCACGCTCTCCAACGCGGTCCGTCAGCGTGCCGTGCCGACCGAGTTCCAGGGCCGGGTCAGCAGCGTCTACCTGGTCGGCCTGTTCGGCGGACTGGTGATCGGCCAGGCCCTCGGCGGCATGATCGCCGACCAGTGGGGCCTGACCGCGCCGTTCTGGTTCGCCTTCGTCGGCGCCGGCCTCACACTCGCCCTGGTCTGGCGCCAGCTGCCCCGGATCGCCCACGCGGACTGATCCCGCGAGGTGGCGCCATGTGCACCACCTCGCGGGAGGGGTCAGTGCCCTGCACCCTCCCGGGCCTTCATGGGGAGAGCGAACGCCACCAGGAAGCTGGCCGCGAAGAGTCCGACGGCGACCCAGATGACGGTCTGCGTCGCGGAGACCCAGCCGTGATCGGGGAGCAGCTGGAAGAGCACGGTCCCGAGGATGGCCACGCCGATCGCCCCGCCGAACTGCTGGAGGGCGTTGAGCAGGCCGGAACCGGTGCCGACCTCGTTGTCGTTGACGTCGGCCAGGATCAGGTCGAACAGCGGCGCGAAGATCAGCCCGCAACCGAAGCCGGCCGTCAGGAGGGCAGGCACCAGGTCCCAGCCGCCGACGTCCATGCCGAAGTGCCCGACGGTCCACCACAGTCCGATCACACCGGCCGTCAGCACCGTGAGGCCGACGTGCAGCACGTGCCGCCCGAACCTCGGCCCGGCCCACGCGCCGGAGACGACGGCGCCGATCGCGATGCCGAGCGCCCACGGGACCATCACGACGCCGGCCTTCAGGGGTGAGAAGCCCAGTCCGAGCTGCGTGAACAGGTTGAGGACCAGCCCGAACCCCGTCATGGCGGTCATGAACGTGGCCAGGAAGACGGTTCCCGCGACGAAGCCGCGGTTGCCGAACAGAGTGGGCTCGATCACCGGGTGTGCCGACCGGCGCTCGTTGACCACGAAGGCGGCGAAGACCACGGCCGAGGCGGCCATCATCGCGAAGATCCACGGCGCCCAGTCGTGCTCGCGGCCCTGGACCAGCGGATAGATCAGCAGGCCCGAGGCGACCGTGAGCAGCACCGTGCCCAGGGGATCCATCCGGGTTGCCGCGCCCTCGGCGCGGGTGTCGGGCAGGTAGCGCCAGGCCAGGTATGTCGACACGACGCCGATCGGGATGTTGATCAGGAAGACCATCCGCCAGCCGGTGCCCCACAGGTCCGCGTCGATCAGGAAGCCGGCAATGATCGGGCCGAGGACGGCCGAGAGCCCCATGATCGGGCCGAATGGGACGAACGCCTTCTGCAGGTCGTCGGGGTGGAAGCTGGCCTTCACCATCGCCAGCCCCTGCGGGATCATCACGGCTCCGAAGAAGCCCTGGGCGACACGCGCGGCGATGAGGAGCCCGGCGGTGGGAGCGAGGCCGCTCAGCAGCGACGCCAGCGTGAAGCCGGCCATCCCGATGATGAACAGCCGGCGCCGGCCGAGCAGGTCACCGGCGCGGGCCGAGGTGATCAGGCCGACCGCGAAGGTGATGGTGTAGGCCGCAAGCACCCATTGCAGCGTGGACTCGCTGCCGCCGAGATCGGCGCGGATCGAGGGGCCGGCGAGGTTGGCGATCGTGGCGTCGAGGAGGTCCATGACGTCGGCGATCATGACGACCGTGAGCACCATCCAGCGGTAGCGATAGCCCCGGTCGGTGTCGGTCAGGGGAGCGGTGACGGTAGTCATGGCGGCTCCTTTCACGAAGAGGGAACGAACAATGTTCGTAGATAACGAACATTGTTCTACTCAACGAACAGCGTTCGTGTCAAGTACAGTGTTCGACATGACGGAGAAGTCAGGGAGTTCCGATGGATCGCGCACGTTCCAGGCCGGCCCGATCCGGATCCGCGTGAGCACCAGCGGCTCCGGATCGCGGGAGCTGCCCAAGGAGCGGCTCACCGTCGACCGGATCGTCGACGCGGCGCTGGAGATCATGAGTGTCGAGGGGTACGACGCGGTCACGATGCGGTCGGTCGCCAAGCGGCTCGACACCGGGCCCGCGTCGCTCTACGCGCATGTCGCCAATCGGCTCGAGCTCGACCAGTACGTCGTGAACCGGATCGCCGCCGGGATCGTCGTACCGCCGCCCGATCCGGAGCACTGGGAGGACCAGCTGCGGGACCTGGGCCAGCGCACCCTCGAGGCCTTTCGTGCCCACCCTGGCTCCGCGCGCGCCTCGATGGGCCTGGTGCCGAGCGAAGAGGGAGCCCTGGTCCAGGCCGAGGGCATGATGGCGATCCTGCTGGCCGGCGGGATCAAGCCGCAGCTGGCCGCCTGGTTCGGCGACCTGATGGCGCTGTACGTCGGCTCCGTCGCCGTCGAGGAGTCGATCTGGGTCGACCGCGCCAAGGCGGGGGCCGGGCCGCAGAGCGAGGAGGACGCCATCGAGGGCTTCCGCCAGATGTTCGAGGCCCTGCCCGACGACCGCTTCCCGAACCTGAGGTCGATGGCGTCGGTGATGGTGGCCGGCGACGGAGCCCGCCGGTTCGAGTTCGCGCTCGATGTCCTCATCGCAGGACTGAAGTCGCTGAACGAGCGCGAGGCCTGACAGGTACCGTAGCCGCCGTGAGCCCCCGATTCTCCCGCGCCGGACGAGACCCGCACGATCCCTGGTTCCGCATCGGCACCGTCGACTTCGGCACCACCAACGCGGTCACGTTGCTGCAGGTGCTCGGGCTCTTCCTCGTCGCGCTCGAAGGCAACTTCGGGCCGGTGATGCGGCAGCTGCCGATGATTCCGGACGACGTGTTCACCGGCCAGGTGTGGCGCATCGTGACCTGGCCGCTCTTCGTGTGGCCCTTCAACGACCCGCGCGGCGGTTTCTCGACCGTCATCGCGATCTTCTTCTTCTGGTACTTCGGCAAGGAGCTGGAGCGCTACCTCGGCCGTGTCCGCACCCTGGTGCTCTACGCCGGCAGCACGCTGATCCTCAGCATCGTCGGCCTGGCCCTGAGCCCGTTCGTCCCGGGATTCCTGGCCGGCATCGCCCTGATCGAGCTGGTGGTCTTCCTGGCGTTCGTGGCCGAGAACCCCCACGCCCGATTCCTCTTCAACATTCCCGCCTGGCTGGTCGGGGTCGTGATCGTCGGCATCACCGTGCTGGGCTACGTCGCCGACCGTTACTGGTTCGGCCTGCTCAGCTTCGTCATCGGGCTCTACTTCTGCGCGATCCTGGCCAAGTCGCTGGGCATCCTCCAGGACTACAAGCAGGTGCCCGCGATCCCCAACCGCTTCAACGGCCGTCGGCCGCGCGCGCGCCGTGCCCCCAAGCCCAAGTCGCGCGGTCACGCGTCGGCCTCCACGGTGATCAGCGGCCCGTGGACCCACGTGTCCAAGGACCAGGCCGAGCTCGACGCGCTGCTCGACAAGGTGAGCCAGCACGGCATCGGGGCGCTGACAGACAAGGACCGGGCCCGGATCACCGAGCTGCGCGAGCGCATCCGCCGCGGCTGACTCGCGGTTTCACCACGTCGATAGGGTGAGCCGACCAGTGACGAAAGGTTCGAGGTGTCTTCCACTTTTCTCGGGCGCGTGCGTCGCGCCGTCGCGCGGCGGCTCGACCCCGCACCGGCAACGGTTCGACCGACCGACCCGGAACAGGCTCGCGTCCAGACCCTCAAGGCCGCCCGGCGCCGCCTGCGCAACGGCCGTTCGTCCGACGACGAGAAAGCCGAGGTGCGACGCCTGGTGCGCGCCTGGCTCGAGACCGATGCGGAGATCACTCCCGGCCTCAGGGGCCCGCTCGCCTCGGCCTTCGAACGCGCCTGGCAGCCCGGGCCTCAGCCCGTCCCCGAGCCGCCTCGGGAGATCCGGGACACCATCAACGACCAGTTCCACCGGCTCTTCTACCACGTGTCCAACCGGACCTGGAAGGACACGTGGTACCGCGGTGTGCGGGCCTACAAGTGCCCGACCGACATGTGGGTCTACCAGGAGCTGATCGACACGATCCGTCCCGGCCTCGTCATCGAGACCGGCACCTTCCGGGGCGGAAGCGCCCTGTTCATCGCCGATCGCCTGGAGCTTGCCGGCTTCGGTGAAGTGGTGACCATCGACATCGATGTCCAGCCGGACCGGCCCCAGCACCCCCGGCTCACCTACCTGACCGGTTCGTCGGTGGCGCCCGACATGCTCGATGACGTACGTCGAAGGGTGCCGGCTGATGCGCCCGTGCTGGTGATCCTCGACTCGGACCACTCCCGGGCGCACGTCGCCGCGGAGCTCGAGGCCTACGCCCCACTGGTCACCGAAGGCTCCTACCTCATCGTCGAGGACACCAACGTCAACGGCCACCCGGCTGCGCCAGACTACGGCCCGGGGCCGTTCGAGGCTGTCCAGGAGTTCCTGGCAGGCGACCCGGGATTCGAGGTCGACGAGCGATGCGAGCGCTACTTCCTGACCCTGAACCCGTCGGGCTACCTCCGCCGCGTTCGCCCCCAGACGGCTGGCTAGGGCGTGGCCGTGGATCCAGCTCCAGTCCTCGCCGTGGTCGCGTCCGCATCAACGGTGCTCGTCGCCGGGTTGGTGCTCCGGCGCGGACGGGTCATCCACCAGCTGGAACACGACAACGCCGAGCTCCGGCGGCGGATCCGCAAGCTCAAGGCGCGCAAGCGCCAGCAACCGGCAGTGCCCCGTCCCCAGCCCACGCGGACACCGGCTGAGCGTGGCGAGGAGGTGTTGGCCCAGCTGACCTTCGACGGGGAGGTGCCGCGCGTCGTGCTCCTGCTTCAGGGCTTCGAGCCGAGCCTGGCGTTCGCGGGGATCCGGACCGCCGTGCTCGCCGCGGGCCAGCTCGCGGCCGAGTTGGCGCGGCCGCTGCACGTGATCATCGTGGACGAGGCTCGGGCGGGGGCGGCGGAGTCGCGCCAGGCCCTCCTCGACGTACTCGACCAACGCCCGGGCCTGTCCGCAACGGCCGGGTCGCTCACCCTGAGCACCGCGACCGATCGCACCTCGACCGGCCACCACGCCGACGACGTCTGGGTCGCGACCTACTGGACCACCGCTGTCGCGCTCGCCGCCGCGGCGCGCCGCGGGGTCGTGCGGGCCGATCGGGTCGTGTACCTCATCCAGGACTTCGAACCGGGGTTCTATCCGTGGGGTCATCAGTACGCCCAGGCACTGGCGACGTACGACGCGGGGTTCCACGCCCTGGTCAACTCGCGGCCGCTCGCGGGCTATGTCCAGCAGGCCTCCGCCACCCGTGTCGACGACCAGGCAGTGTTCGCCCCGGCAGTCGACGTGGCGACCTTGCACGAGGCGGCACTGGGTTGGAGCCCGCCCGCTGAAGGCGTCATTCGTCTCCTGTTCTACGCCCGCCCCTCGAAGCCGCGGAACATGTACGCCGCCGGCGTCGCGGCGCTGCGCCTCTGGGTCGAACGACTGCCGGACGGGCTCGAAGCACACGTGAGGTTTGCCGGCGAGGACATCGCCGAGCCCGTCGACCTCGGGCCCCGGGCCAAGGTCGAGATGTCCGGCAAGCTCAGCTACTCGGCGTACTACGACGCAATCAGGCACACCGACGTCGGCCTGGCCCTGATGCTCAGCCCGCACCCCGGCCACCTCGCGCTCGAGCTGCCGCTCGCCGGCATTCCGACAGTGACCAACGGGTTCGCCGGTGCCAGACAACCGTGGGTCGCGGGGCTTCGTGTGTCGGGCACCGACCCGTCGTCGATCGCGGACTCCCTGCTGCTCGCCACCGCAGAGGCCCTCGGCAAGGTGCGGCACGTCCCGGAGCAGTTCGCGCTCGACCTCGGCTCCAGCCAGGAGGACGCCGTGGCACACGTGGCCCGCGAACTCGCGATCGACGTGTCGCGGCAGCTCCCCTGACCGGGAGGTCCGGGCAGGTACGCTGAGCCGCGCTGAGCTTCCCCACTCACGCATCTGAGATGATGCCGCGTTCAGTGCCGCCAGATCGCTGCAACCGGGAGCCGCACGTTGTATCTCAAGAGCCTCACGCTGAAGGGCTTCAAGTCCTTCGCGTCGTCGACGACGCTGCAGCTCGAGCCCGGCATCACCTGCATCGTGGGCCCCAACGGGTCCGGCAAGTCCAACGTCGTGGACGCGCTCGCCTGGGTGATGGGTGAGCAGGGCGCGAAGTCATTGCGCGGCGGCAAGATGGAAGACGTCATCTTCGCCGGCACTGCCGGCCGGCCGCCGCTGGGTCGCGCCGAGGTGCAGCTGACCATCGACAACTCCGATGGCGCGCTGCCGATCGAATACGCCGAGGTCACGATCAGCCGGACGATGTTCCGCAACGGCGGCTCCGAGTACGCCATCAACGGCAACTCCTGCCGGCTGCTGGACGTCCAGGAGCTGCTCAGCGACTCCGGCATCGGCCGCGAGATGCACGTCATCGTGGGGCAGGGCCAGCTCGACTCCATCCTGCGCGCCACGCCCGAGGAGCGCCGCGGCTTCATCGAAGAGGCGGCGGGGGTGCTCAAGCACCGCAAGCGCAAGGAGAAGGCGCTCCGCAAACTCGACTCCACCGAGGGCAACCTGACCCGGCTGAGCGACCTCCTCGTCGAGATCCGCAGGCAGCTCAAGCCGCTGGGCCGACAGGCCGAGGTGGCGCGCAAGGCCGCCGGCGTGCAGGCCGACGTACGCGACGCCCGGGCCCGGCTGCTGGCCGACGACCTGGTCACCGCGACCCACGCGCTGAGTCAGGAGATGGCCGACGAGTCGCTGCTGGTGCAGCGGCGCGAGCAGGTCGAGGCCGAGATCGCTGCCGCGCGCGAGTCGGAGACCGTGCTCGAGGCCGCACTGCGCGAAGACCTTCCGGCCCTGTCGAAGGCGCAGGAGACCTGGTTCTCCCTGAGCGGGCTGCGCGAGCGGCTCCGTGGCACCCAGTCACTCGCTGCCGAGCGCCTGCGCAACGCCGGGTCGGTGTCCGACGCCGTCGAGCAGGGCGGACGCGACCCCGACCAGCTCGAGGCCGAAGCCGAGCGCGTGCGTGCGCAGGAGGCCGAGATCGCGGCCGAGGTCGACAAGCAGCGCGCCGCGATGGATGCCGCAGTGGCGGCCCGCAAGGCCGCCGAGGACGCCGCCGCCGAGGAGGAGCGCCGCGTGGCAGGCCTCCAGCGGGCGGCGGCCGACCGCCGTGAGGGTCTGGCCCGACTGCACGGCCAGGTCAACGCGCTGAAGAGCAGGGCTGCTGCTGCCGCCGACGAGGTCGGCCGGCTCCAGCTTGCTCGCGAGGATGCCGTCGCGCGCGCCGACCGCGCCACCCGTGACTTCACGGCTCTGGAGACCCAGGTCGCCGGGCTCGACGCCGGCGAGGAAGGGCTCGATGCCGAGCACGAGGCCGCCGTCGGTGCCCTCGACGACCTTGAGGAGATGCTCGCGAAGCTCCGCGAGGAGGCCACCCAGGCCGATCGTGACAAGGGCTCCCTCCAGGCCCGCAAGGACGCCCTCGAGATCGGACTCAACCGCAAGGACGGCGCCGGGGCGCTGCTGGCCGCCACCGACTCGATCAGCGGGCTGATGGGCTCGGTGGCCGCCTTGCTGTCGGTGCGAGCCGGTTACGAAGCCGCAATCGCCGCGGCGCTGGGCTCGGCCGCCGACGCCGTGGCGGTGTCCGGCGCGGACGCGGCCATCGGCGCCATCGGCCACCTGCGCACCGACGACCTGGGCCGCGCGGGGATGCTGCTTGGCGGGGCCCCCGTGGACGACCGCGACTGGCCGGGCCTGCCCAGCCATGCGACGTACGCCATCGATGTCGTGGAGGCGCCCGCCGACCTCGGCGGCGCGCTGACCCGCCTGCTGTTCAAGGTGGCCGTGGTCGACGACCTGCAGGCTGCGAGGCAACTGGTCGCGGACCATCCCGATCTCACGGCAGCGACCCGCGACGGCGACCTGCTGGGTGCTCACTTCGCCGCCGGCGGCTCGTCCGCCCAGCCGAGCCTGATCGAGGTGCAGGCGGCCGTTGACGAGGCCACCGAGCAGCTGGCCCAGGTCACGGCGGCGGTGGAGCGGCTCACGTTCGAGATGTCGCGGGTCGAGACCGAGCGCCTGGACGCCCAGCGCCGGGCTGACGTGGCCCTGGCCCGCCTGCACGAGTCCGATGCCACGCTGGCGGCAGTGGCCGAGGAGCTCGGCCAGTACGGCTCCCAGGCCAGGTCGGCCAAGGCCGAGGCGGAGCGCCTGCAGAAGGCGATCGTGACCGCCGAGGAGGCCCGCGACCGCGACGTGACAGGGCTCGCCGAGCTGGAGACCCGCCTCGCCAACGCCGAGGACGCGCCCGAGGAGGAGCCCGACACCTCCATCCGCGAACAGCTGGTCGACGCCGCACGCGGGGCCCGCCAGGGCGAGATGGATGCACGCCTGGCGCTGCGCACATCGGAGGAACGGGCCCGTGCATTGCACGGTCGTGCCGACTCCCTGGTCCGCGCCGCGAAGACCGAGCGCGAGGCGCGCGCCCGTGCGGCTGAGCGCCGGGAGCGCCTGATCCGCGAGGGCAAGGCCGCCGAGGCGGTGTCCATCGGGGTCGGAGCGGTGCTGGCGAAGCTCGAGGTGTCGGTCCACCGGGCCGCCGAGCAGCGCACCGTCGTGGAGCAGTCCCGCCAGGGCCGCGAGCGTCGGCTCCTCGAGGTCCGCGCCAGCCTGCGCGACCTGGGCCGCGAGCACGACGAGCTGGTCAACTCCGTGCACCGTGACGAGATGGCCCGCACCCAGCAGAAGATGCGCATCGAGCAGCTCGAGGAGCGGGCGCTCGACGAGCTGGGTCTGGACGCCGCGGCGCTGGTGGCCGACTACGGCCCCGAGACCCTGGTGCCGTACTTCGGCGAGGTCCAGGACGGCGCCGAGGTGCCCGAGCCGGCGCCGTTCGTCCGCGAGGAGCAGCAGAAGCGGCTGCGGGCCGCCGAACGCCAGCTCGCCATGCTCGGCAAGGTGAACCCCCTCGCCCTCGAGGAGTACACCGCGATGGAGGAGCGTCACAAGTTCCTCACCGAGCAGCTCGAGGACCTCAGGAAGACCCGCAAGGACCTGCTCGACATCGTCCGCGAGGTCGACCTGCGGGTCGAGCAGGTCTTCACCGAGGCCTGGGAGGACGTGCGGGTCGCGTTCGACCACGTCTTCAAGCGGCTCTTCCCCGGTGGCGAGGGCAACCTGATCCTGACCGATCCCGCCGACATGCTGAACACCGGCATCGAGGTCGAGGCCAGGCCCGCGGGCAAGAAGGTCAAGCGGCTCTCGCTGCTGTCGGGCGGCGAGCGCTCGCTGGTCGCGGTCTGCTTCCTGGTCGCGCTGTTCAAGGCCCGGCCCTCGCCGTTCTACATCCTCGACGAGGTCGAGGCCGCGCTCGACGACACCAACCTGGGCCGACTGCTGGAGATCTACGAGGAGCTCCGCGAGAACTCCCAGCTCCTGGTGATCACCCACCAGAAGCGCACCATGGAGGTCGGTGACGCGTTGTACGGCGTGACCATGCGCGGCGACGGTGTGTCCTCGGTGATCAGCCAGCGGCTGCGCGAGGCCGCGTCGGCATGACCCGCCCGACCCGAGCCGACTACGTCGCCTGGCGCACCGCGACCACCCGATGGCGCGACGACGACGCCTACGGCCACCTCAACAACGCGACCTACTACGAGCTGTTCGACACGGCCGTCAACGCGCACCTGATGGAGGCCACCGGCACCAACGTCCGGCTGCTCCCGCAGATCGGTCTGGTCGCCGAGACCTCGTGCCGCTACTTCCGCGAGATCGGCTTCCCGGAGCCGATCGAGATGGGCATGGTGGTCGACAAGGTGGGCACCTCGTCGGTCATCTACCGCATCGGGCTCTTCCAGGGGCCGGACGACGAGGCGGCGGCGGAGGGCCGGTTCGTGCACGTCTACGTCGACAACTCCCAGGGCGCCGGCCAGCGGCCCGTCGTACCCATGCCTGACGTGATTCGCGCCGCAGTGACCCCCTTGCTGCGCTCCTGATTCCCCAGATCGTCGCGGAGTCATGAGACGCTGACGAGGTCAGCCGCCAATCTCGGGAGTTGTTCCACGCATGTTGGTCGTCATTGTGATGATGCTGTTGATCGTCGGCCTTGCCGCAGGCATCGGCCTCTACGTCGCCTTCCCGCACCGCGGGGAGGACGTGCCGCGCGCGCCCTGGCTGGGCGAGGCGATGCGCAAGGGAGTCGAGGCGCTGCCCACGCTCGACGAGGACGACGAGCCGGTGCTGCAGGACCTGAGTCTGCTGGCGGGCCACCGCAACCGAAGGTAGGAGCACCCGCTCTGATTGGATGGGCGCCATGGGTGAATGGCTCTATCTGATCATCGGCATCCTCGTCATCGGCGTCCTCGTGGTCGCCGGACTGCTCGCCCGGGGGCGCCGTACGCCGCCCGTGCTGCCGCGGGGTGGCACCGATGTCATCGCCCCACCGGCGGAGCTGCCCGACACCTCGGTCGGGATCGACGTCCCGGACGTCGCCACACCCACTCTCGAGCGGCCGGAGAGCCGCGAGAGCCGCCTGGTCCGGCTCCGCCAGCGACTGGCCGGCTCGCAGGGGGCGCTGGGCCGTGGCCTGCTCGCGCTGCTGAGCAAGGACCGACTCGACGACGCCACCTGGGACGACATCGAGGACACGCTCCTGACCGCCGACATCGGAGTCGGCCCGACCACCGAACTCGTCGACAGGCTGCGCACGCGGCTCCGGGTCGAGGGCACCGAGGCGCCGCCGGCGCGCGACGTACTCCGTGAAGAGCTGGTCGCACTGGTCGACCCGACCATGGACCGCCGGCTCGCCGTGACCGGCGCCGACGGCCTGCCCGGAGTCATCCTGGTGGTCGGCGTCAACGGGGCCGGCAAGACCACCACCGTGGGCAAGATCGCCCGCATCCTGGTGGCTGAGGACAAGAAGGTCGTGCTCGGCGCGGCCGACACCTTCCGTGCGGCCGCGGTTGACCAGTTGGCGACCTGGGGCGAGCGAGTCGGCGTCGACGTGGTCCGACGCCCCGAGGGCACCGACCCGGCGAGCGTGGCCTTCGACGCCGTCAAGGAGGGTGTCGACACCGGCGCCGACGTGGTGCTCGTCGACACGGCCGGCCGCCTGCAGAACAAGCAGGGGCTGATGGACGAGCTCGGCAAGGTCAAGCGCGTCATCGAGAAGCAGGCGCCGGTCACCGAGGTGCTGCTGGTGCTCGACGCGACCACCGGCCAGAACGGCATGATCCAGGCCAAGGTGTTCCGTGAGGTCGTCGACGTCACCGGCATCGTGCTGACCAAGCTCGACGGCTCGGCCAAGGGCGGCATCGTCGTGGCCGTCCAGCGCGAGCTCGGAGTCCCGGTGAAGCTGGTCGGTCTGGGAGAGGGCCCCGACGACCTGGCTCCGTTCGACGCCGAGGCCTTCGTCGACGCGCTGCTGGGCTGAGATTCGGTCGGGCCTGAGCACGGGCGTCGGCCCGCCTGCCTCGCTCGCGTTCACACGCCTGTAACACAAAGGGGCAACTCGTTTCCTGACCGCAACATGTCGCGGCGCACGTCGAAACAGCCACGCGTGAAGGTTTGTGCAACCGAGGGGGACTTCGCCCGACACCGGCGTCGGCTGCGTGGACCCTCCGCATGAATCTGACTCCTGGAGGTTCCATGGACACCGGCTATATGGCCTGGATGATCGTCGCCACGGCATTCGTGCTGATGATGACCACCCCAGCTCTGGCCCTCTTCTACGGCGGCATGACGCGGTCCAAGTCCGTGCTCAACATGATGATGATGTCCTACGTCTCGATGGCCGTTGTCGGCATCGTGTTCGTGCTGTGGGGCTGGTCGGAGGGCTGGGGCGGCGACGGCGTCGGCAACGGCAACGGCAAACTGATCGCCAACCCGTTCACGATGTGGGGTCTGGACGGTGTGTCCCAGATCAACTTCATCTTCGTTCTGTTCCAGCTGACCTTCGCGGTGATCACCGCGGCGCTGATCTCCGGCGCGATCGCCGACCGGGTGAAGCTGTCGTCCTGGATCGTCTTCATCACCCTGTGGGTGACGCTCTGCTACTTCCCGATCGCCCACAACGTGTGGGGCGGCGGCTGGTTCTACTCGAAGTTCCCGAACCTCGACTACGCCGGTGGCACGGTCGTCCACATCAACGCCGGTATCGCGGGCGGCATCCTGGCTCTGGTCATCGGCAAGCGCATCGGGTTCATGAAGGAGCCGATGAAGCCGCACAACCTGACCCTGACCATGATCGGTGCCGGCCTCCTGTGGACCGGCTGGTACGGCTTCAACGTGGGATCGATGGTGTTCACCGACGACACGATCAAGAACTGGGGCGACTTCCAGACCCAGATGGCCGGCGAGATGGGCACCACGTTCATGAACACGACCATCGCCACGATGGCCGCGATGCTCGGCTGGCTGCTGATGGAGCGCATCCTGCACGGCAAGGCCACGTCCCTCGGTGCGGCCTCGGGCGTCGTCGCCGGTCTCGTCGCGATCACTCCGGCCTGTGGTGCAGTCGACCTCAACGGCGCGATCATCGTCGGCGCTCTTGCCGGCATCCTGTGCGCCATGGCCGTCAACCTGAAGTACAAGCTCAAGCTGGACGACTCGCTCGACGTGGTCGGCGTGCACCTGGTCGGCGGCATCGTGGGCTGCCTGCTCATCGGCCTGGTCGGCACGGACACGTCCCCGCAGGGTGTGGACGGGTTCTTCCCGGCCGGCACCAACGGCCTGTTCTACGGCGGCAACGCGACGCTGCTCGGCCACCAGGCCATGGGTGTCCTGTTCACCGTGGTGTGGACCGGCGTCCTCACCACGCTGGTCGCTCTGGCCATCAAGTACACGATCGGCTGGCGCGTCACGGCTGACGAGGAGCTCGAGGGCATCGACTTCGCCGAGCACGGCGAGACGGCGTACGACCTGGACGGCCGCTCGGGTGGCGTCGTCGGCTCCACCAGCGTCCTGCACTCGCACAAGGCCACGGAAGGAGCCAGCGCATGAAGCTCATCACCGCGGTGATCAAGCCGCACAAGTGGGAGGACGTTCGGGAAGCCCTCGAAACCTTCGGTGTGACGGGCATGACCGTCAGCGAGGTCAGCGGCTACGGCCGGCAGAAGGGCCACACCGAGGTCTACCGCGGCGCCGAGTACGACATCGCGCTGGTTCCCAAGGTCCGGATCGAGATCGTGACCGAGGACGACGACGCCGAGGACGTGGTCGGCATCATCGTCAAGACCGCGCAGACCGGTCGGATCGGTGACGGCAAGGTGTGGGTCAGCGGCATCGAAACGGTCGTGCGGGTTCGCACCGGCGACCGCGACGAGGCGGCGATCTAGCAGATGCAACTGGCAGGCCCGGGCGTCGTGAGACGTCCGGGCCTGTTACATGCCCGAAACAATTGGCTTGCAGGGTGTGCGCTCATGACCGCTCTCCCCGCATTTGCCGCCACTGTCCCGGACTCGGGCGACACCGCCTGGCTGCTCGCGGCCTCCGCCCTCGTCCTGTTGATGGCCCCGGGCCTGGCGCTGTTCTACGGGGGCATGGTCCGGTCCAAGAGCGTGCTCAACATGATCATGATGACCTTCGGCGCGCTTGCCGTGATCGTCATCGTGTGGGTCCTGGTCGGCTACTCGCTCGCCTTCGGCGACGACCTCGGAGCCGGTCTGCTGGGTGATCCGTTCCAGCACTTCGGGCTCTCCGACCTGATGGCTGCCGGCGACAGCGCCGTACCCACGATCCTGTTCGCCGTCTTCCAGGGCCTGTTCTGCGTCATCACCGGCGCCCTGATCAGCGGCGCCATCGCCGACCGGGCCCGGTTCGGAGCCTGGCTGGTCTATGTGGCCGTCTGGACCGTCGTGGTCTACGCACCCGTGGCGCACTGGATCTTCGACTTCTCCGCCGGCGAGCACGTCGGCGGATGGATGGCCAACCGGGTCGGCGTACTCGACTTCGCAGGCGGTACGGCGGTCGAGATCTGCTCGGGGGCCTCCGCGCTGGCCCTGGCGATCGTGCTCGGCCCGCGACTGGGCTTCGGCCGCGACGCGATGCGCCCGCACAACCTGACGCTGGTGATGCTCGGTGCCGGACTGCTGTGGTTCGGCTGGTTCGGCTTCAACGCGGGCTCGGCGCTCGGCGCCAACCAGAGCGCGGCGGTCGTCTTCGCCGCGACCCTCGTCGCCGGGGCCGCGGGCACGCTCGGCTGGCTGAGCGTGGAACGACTCCGCGACGGCCACGCCACCTCGCTCGGCGCCGCGTCCGGCATGGTTGCCGGACTGGTCGCGATCACCCCGTCGTGCGGCTCGCTGTCGCCGATCGGCGCGATCGTGATGGGGGCCGTGGCCGGCGGGATCTGCGCATGGGCGGTCGGCCTGAAGTACACGTTCGGGTACGACGATTCGCTCGACGTGGTCGGCGTCCACATGGTCGGCGGCATCGTGGGCACCCTGGGCATCGGCCTGATCGCAACGGCCGCGGCGCCGACCGGCGTCGACGGGCTGCTGTACGGCGGCGGAGCGGACCAGCTCGGGAAGCAGACCATCGGTGTCGGCGCGGTGCTGGTCTACTCCTTCGTGATCTCCGGCATCATCGGCCTCATCGTGGACAAGGCGATGGGCTTCCGGATAGACGGGGAGCATGAGGTCAGTGGCATCGACCTCATCGTCCATGCCGAGACCGCGTACGACCTGCATGCGACCGCGGGCGCTCGCTCGTCGGGTTCTGGACTGTTCGGTGGACTCCACTCGGGGGACCACCGGGATGAGGAGGACGAATGAAGCTCGTGACCGCAGTGATCAAGCCGCACAAGTGGGAGGACGTCCGGCAGGCGCTGGAGACCTCCGGGGTGACCGGCATGACGGTCTCCGAGGTGAGCGGCTACGGCCGGCAGAAGGGCCACACCGAGGTCTACCGCGGTGCCGAGTACGACATCTCCTTGGTGCCCAAGGTGCGCATCGAGATCGTCGTGGATGACGCCGACGCCGACGCGATCGTCACCACCATCCTCGGTGCGGCCCAGACCGGCCGGATCGGCGACGGCAAGGTGTGGGTGAGCCCGGTCGAGACCGTCGTACGCGTGCGCACCGGCGACCGCGACGAGGCCGCGATCTGACGTGACGGCACCAGAGCGCGCGCGTCGCACGGCCGAGGCCGATGCGTTGTGCGCGCGCTCCTACGCCGAGCTCGGCGGCCCCGAGGTCGGGGTCGCGCTGGTGGCGGTGGGCGGCTACGGCCGCTCCGAGCTCGCTCCGCACTCCGATCTCGACGTGGTGCTCGTGCACGACGACGGGGTGGCGCTGGGTGACCTGGCCGGCACCATCTGGTACCCCCTGTGGGACTCCGGCGCCAAGCTCGACCACTCGGTGCGCTCGGTCTCGGAGATGGTCGAGGCGGCCGAGGCCGACCTGCGGGTGGCTCTCGGCCTGCTCGACCTCCGGCATCTGGCCGGTGACCCCAACCTGACCCTGCGGGTGCGCACCACCATGCTCGCCCAGTGGCGGCGCGAGGCCAGGCATCGGATGCCCGAGCTGCACAAGCTGGTGCTGGCCCGTCACGAGCTGCTGGGCGAGCTGGCTCACGTGTCGGTCCCGGACCTCAAGGAGTCCGAGGGCGGCCTGCGCGACGCCACCGTGCTCAAGGCGCTGGTCGCCACCTGGCTGGTCGACGTCCCCCATGTCGAGCTGGAGCGCTGCCGCCAGTCGATGCTCGACGTCCGCGACGTCGTCCACCGCCTGCTCGGCCGGGCCTCCGACCGGATCGCCCCGGAGGTCTGGCGCGATCTGGCCTCGGAGCTCGGACTCGCCGACGAGGTCGAGGCCCAGGTGCACGTGCGCGAGCTCGGGCGCCGGATCACCCACCTGTCCCGGCTGACCTGGCGACGGATCGCGGCGGTCGTCGATAGACCCGCGTCGCTGCGCGGGGCGCGACGACCACAGCTGAACCCGCTGGCGCCCGGCGTCGCCGAGTCGAACGGAGAGGTCGTGCTCGACAACTCCATCGACCCGGGGCGCGAACCCCGTCTGCTGCTCCGGGCCGCCGTCGAGGCTGCCGAACGCGACCTGGTCCTCTCGCCGGCCACCGCCGCCCGGCTGGTGCGCGAGTGCGCGCCGCTGCCGTCCCCGTGGCCAGACGGCGCGCGTCAGTTGCTGGTGCGCCTGCTCGCCTCCGGCCGCGGGCTCCTCGGGGTCTGGGAGACCCTCGAGGAGACCGGGGCGATCGCCCAGATCCTTCCCGAGTGGGAAGGCATCCGATCGCTTCCGCACGCGTCGGCGATCCACCGGTTCACCGTCGACCGCCACGTCGTGGAGACGTGCATCGAGGCCTCGTCCCTGATCCGCTCGGTCGCGCGTCCCGACGTACTCATGGTGGCCGCGCTGCTGCACGACATCGGCAAGGGCGGCCTCACCGAGCACAGCGTGGCCGGCGAGCCGATCGCCCGGGAGATCGCGGCCCGGATCGGCTTCGCGCTTGACGAGGTCGACCTGATCGGCACGCTGGTGCGCTGGCACCTCCTGCTCGGTGACGTCGCGACCACCCGCGACCCCGACGACCCCGCCTCGGTCCAGAAGGTGATCGAGCGGATCTCCTCACCCGAGGCGCTCTCGCTGCTGGCCGCACTGACCGAGGCGGACGCCAAGGCTGCCTCGGCCAAGGCCTGGTCTGCCTGGCGGGCCGGGCTGGTGCGACG